>Ga0126342_10004104_pt1 | contig 24589 bp, 23 predicted proteins | sample Cyp1metagenome_FD_92528 | JGI IMG/M metagenome (GOLD analysis project Ga0126342, IMG submission 92528) | Coral microbial communities from Lord Howe Island, Old Settlement Bay, Australia - Cyphastrea 1 metagenome | ecosystem: Host-associated > Invertebrates > Cnidaria > Coral ...
ACTGTGTTTTTTCGTGGTTTTGTGGCTCCGGAGGGTTGAAAAGTAGGCTCGCTAAAGCGGCGGGTGCGGAGACATCTGGGGAGATGAGAGATGAAAAGTTGCACGCCGTTGTGGCGCGAAGCCCATTTCAAAGTGAAACGGTACAAAACACCTCAGCGTCGGACCACTTTTGGAAGTTGAGATGTTGACAAAGTGCACGGCGTTGTGGCGCGAAGCACATTTGGAAGTAAAATGTGTTAAAAACTGAGGGGTTCGGACCACTTTTGGAAGTTGAGATGTTGAACAAGTGCACGGCGTTGTGGCGCGAAGCACATTTGGCAGTAAAATGTGTTAAAAACTGGGGGGTTCGGACCACTTTTGGAAGTTGAGATGTTGAAAAAGTGCACGGCGTTGTGGCGCGAAGCACATTTGGAAGTAAGGATGTGTTAAAAATTGAGGCTTTCGAACCATTTTTGGAAGTTGAGATGTTGAAAAGTGCACGGCGTTGTGGCGCGAAGCACATTTGGAAGTAAAATGTGTTAAAAACTGGGGGTTCGGACCACTTTTGGAAGTTGACATGTTGAAAAAGTGCACGCCGTTGTGGCGCGAAGCACATTTGGAAGTAAAATGTGTTAAAAACTGAGGGGTTCGGAGCAGTTTTGGAAGTTGAGAGGTTGAAAAAGTGCATGCCGTTGTGGCGCGAAGCACATTTCGAAGTCAAAATGTACAAAGCACACCGATCTCGGACCACTTTTGGAAGTTGAGATGTTGAAAAAGTGCACGGCGTTGTGGCGCGAAGGACATTTCGAAGTAAAAATGTTCAAAACACTAGGGGTTCGGACCACTTTTGGAGGCTCAGATGTCGTTTCGCGTGGCAGGCGCACGAGATTGTGGATCTTGTCAACATGTGTTAAAAACTGAGGGGTTCCGAGCAGTTTTGGAAGTTGAGATGTTGAAAAAGTGCACGCCGTTGTGGCGCGAAGCACATTTGGAAGTCAAACTGTTAAAAACACGCGGGGTTCGGACCACTTTTGGAACTTCAGACGGCTAGACAGACGGAAAGATAGATAGATAGAAAGATAGATAGATAGATAGATAGACAAATAGATAGATAGACAAATAGATAGATAGACAAATAGCTAGAAAACTAGACAGCTAGATAGATAGGTAGGTAGATAGATAGATAGATAGATAGGGAGATAGATAGACAGACAGACAGACAGACAGATAGATGGATAGATAGACAGATAGATCAGTAGGTAGGTAGGTAGATAAGCAGAGAAAGATAGAGAAACAGAGGGAAAAGGAGAGAAAGAGAGAAAAAGAGAGAGAGAGAGAGAGAGATCAAGCACCTTTCAGTCCATCAGTGGCTTCGCTCTGCCATCCCTGATTCACAACTACCAACCTCTCCTATAGGTTTCCTGTTTTTGAAAATTCCGCCACCGCCTTTCGCGGTACTACTGGTAAAAGGATAAACAAAGAATAGTCCGGGACTCCCAGGGTACAATATAAAAGAATATAATATAATGTAGTAGAACATTGCATAGCATGATAATCACAAAATATAAAATAAAAAACAATGTGTAATGAAGGATGAAGGATGAAGACATTTGGATGCTGGATGCTGGATCAGCATCTGGCTGCAGCAGGCGGAGAGTATCTAGCATTAGCTAGCGCATCGATCGAACTGCACGGGGTTCTCCAGTCTGGATGAAGAATGATTCAGGAGGAGGGCATCTATATCTGCGGGCTACAGGCGCTAGCGGACCGCTCGGCAAAACCGCTCGGCAAAACCGCTCGGCAAACCGTTGCAGCCCTATCATATAGTTTAAACCCTAAAAACTTCGCAATCCTAGTCCCCATTCGGAACGTCTTTCCTGTTGCCAGATGGGAGAGCTCACATAGCTTTATCCAGTACTTGGGTGAAATGACACAGACAAGAACCGTTAAAAGGATTTTGATGTAGCTATGGAACATAGTTAAATTTATCGATATGTATAGATGAATTTGTCTATGAAAAATTCATGAAGATACCGGAAATCACCATTTTCATTCGAACAAATATTTGAAGATACCAGGGAAATTTTCCCATATCCCAGCAAATCCCATCATATTCCCAATATTTTCCCATCACTTCATTGCTTCCCTTAGGTTTATAATCACCATTTTCATGGAGCCAGCAGTCATAGCTAAGGGGCTTAGAGCCTGCGGCCACACACTTTTATGCTGTCGGGTGCCTGGTGGGTTGGTGGCCATAGCGAGCCAGGAGAAACATCGGATTTAAGCATCAAAAATGGTAGAGCAGCGAGGGGATTTTACCATCAAACAAATCACAAAAACATTGTTAAGTTCACTAGGCAATTTGTGATTGATTTCTGGTGGATATATCCATAGTATCATAGGTTTTTGTGTACTCCATTGGGTCTCAGATCTCCAGGGGGAATCCACGGGACTAAAACCTGGAGGTCCTCCAGGTCTCCAGGCTTTTCGTGGTGTGAATTCCCCTCAGCTGAAGGGTTGATGTGCCTGACATCTTGGAGCGGCAGAAGTTCCAAATGGAGTGTTTTATGTAAAAAGTGTGGAGTGTCAAGTGTACATACAGTGTAGAGTGTGGAGTTTTTTAAGTGTAGAGTGTGCAGTATGCAGTGTACCCCTGAAACTGAGGCCTTATGTTAGGTACCTCCAATTTCGGTCGCTGCAATGGCCATTGATTTTATGGTAACTATAACGAACTGGTATTCATAGGTTTTTTCGAACCAACAAACATAGGGGCCCACCTTGCAACATTGGGATTCGTCCTATCCGTTCAAACACACCCCTATTGTATGGTCCCAAATATGTGTACAATGTGGCGCCCCCCCAGTTATAAGTTGGTTTATAAACCCCATGAATACTATAGTTATAAGTATAATAAACCATAGCTATTGGACTTATGTTCACCAACTTAGCTATCGTTTGGGGGCCCCCCATTGTAAATATGTGTAGATCCCCCCTGAACCCCATGGTTTCTGGAAGGTGTGAATAATTATGACCGGGGGTTAGGATTTTTTAACGGTTACACCACTGACATGACGTATGTCACGTCACTTGCTGGCAAAATCCCAAGCCTGATCATTTCTATTGATTCTATTGCAAGGATAAAATTCAAAGCAATTTTGGGAAACTGATTGAATGCATTTGTTTGATGCATATCTCCCCAGCATGCATTTCATGGCCAGTCAATAAGAATCTCATAATGGAAATACCAAGCACGTTCTAGTTGGCCAACATTCGTATCAGTTTCAATGTTCATTCATGTTCCCATTGTTTCAAAATTCTATCCTGATTATTCAGGGATCATCTCCCGATTTGTGTTGGTTCCAATCCCCAGTTTTTGAGGAACATGATCCCCAAAATCGAGAGTTTTGTGTACTAATATCATCATTATTGGATATATAATGATACATATATATATATACATGTCCTCAATATTATCCCTGTGATCATCCACATCTATTTCCGTCAAGTTCGTAGAATAACCCCATATAACAGAAGAGCTTGTTACCATGCGATGTGGTAATCAATTGAATCAAACGTGGCTGGCTGGAAAATTCCCAAACCAAAGGGAGCTTTCTAGTTGGGGAAAAAGCCTAAAAAAAAGGGTATGTCCCAGCAAGCCATGTTTGATTGCCGGAGGCTAATACCCCCTCCATTATATTCCCCAAAAATATACATTTGCGGTTGGTTATATACCATTCAAATCCATTAAGAGATATATGAATGCATTAAATTTAAAATGGTCCCTTAATATCTGATAAGAACAATTGTAGTGCAGTATATACAGTGTATATATATATACTGTATATATAATATCTCATTATATCCCATTAGAATCCCCATTATAATCCCAATTAACTGCATTAAATACACGTCATTGTCCTACAGGATGGGCCCCCCAGTCATAAGTTGGTTTATAAACCATTATAACCCCCATGAACTAGTTTGTTATATCTACTTCTACCATAAACCATAGAATTCAGCCACTTATAAGTTATAAGGCAACTGGACGCTATCTTGGGGGCCCCATCCTGTATATTTCTTGTTGGTGGTTTGGAACATGAATTTCATTTTTCCATATATTGAGAATAATCCCAACTGACTTTCATATCTTTTCAGAGGGGTAGGGCTCAACCACCAACCTTAAACAATCATAAAACACATTAATCATCAATCATCATTAACCATCATTATCATTAACCATGGATTAGCCATGCTGAATCTTTACCGCTCGCCGCAGCCGAAACGCGGCCCTCGCCTAAGGTGATGTCCAGCCACGCCAAGCTTGGAGATCTGGAGGGAACCGAAGCATGGCTCCTTGGCTATGCTGTAATAGCTATATAGTTAGTATATATATATATATAGTAGCTATAATAGCTATATGGTTAGTAATATGTGATGATTAATGATATGATATATACCCTCTGGTTATGACTAACAGTTTGCCATGGAAAATCCCAACCATAAATGGAGGTATCTAGCTGGGAAAATCATCTATAAATTGGCAATTTTCCATGGCTATGTTAAATAACCAGATGGTAGTATATGTAATGATTAGTATATGTAACGATTAATGATTAATGGTATTTGTAGGTATTGATACATAGCCACAAAAAGATGGTAAAATAATGGGATATATAATGATTAAATGGTTAGTTTGTGTTAGTATGTATAATGATTACCCTTTGGCAAACTAACAGTTTGTGAACTGGAAAACCAGCCATTTTGATACGTAAATCACCGAAAAGAATAGGCCATTTTCTATAGCGTACTGTTAGTTTACCAGTGGGTAACCCATCTAATGTGGGTAAAACCATGCCATTAACCACCCTAATTTGGGAATGGTAAACATACCACCTATAAAGATGGTGATAACTGGGGGATGCGTGATTATGGTTTTACCCACATTATAAGCCATGGGAATAATATGTGAATATCATGTAACTAAAACTGGGACTGTTGATTCGAAAATCATGGAACTATAATGGGAAGTGATGAATACCCTCTGGTTATTTGTTATATAGCTATGGAAACCATGGCCCACAGAAATAGATGTTAATGTTTTTTAAAAAATATTATTTACCTATTAATCATTGTGATTTTCATGCTACGTGAGATGACCAGAGGGTATCATTTGAAGTAACCAACATATCATAATTACCAGGTAGTATATGATGCTATCCCCCCAGAATGGTTTGGCTCAATATGCCCCTAAGGGTTGATAAATTACAACCACCAAACACGTCGCGAAAACCATCACTGGAATGATGGTGAACGGATCAGGGGAGTCATCCCAAAAAATGGCCGTAATTCAGGTGACCACAAGAGAAGTGATGTTTTTCTTAATTAGTGGACTTAGCCTTAGCCATTAAAACTGGTGGTTTTCCATAGTTAATAGTGGTTAATAGTGGTTAATAGTGGTTTATGGATGGTGAATAATAGATAATAATGGTTATAATGATGGTTAATGATATGATACCCTCTGGTAAACGTTTACATAGCTATTGAAGCCATGGCCATTGATAGTTGATTTATCCATTTTAAATGCTGATTTTCCATAGTTATGTAAACGTTTACCAGAGGGTATGTGAATTCTTTTAGTAGATTCAGATCATATAGGTGTGCATATGTGCCAAACTCCACCTTGAATGATTCAACCCTGCCACTTTGTTTTTCAATCCCAGTTTCTACTAATGTGGTGCCCCCCAGTGATGTGAATGTTGGTTTATAAACCAAATGAATACTATAGCATACTATAGCTACAAACCACAGTTATTGGAGTTATACACCAACTTAACTACCGTTTCTGGGGCTCACATTGTAGATGATTCAATGAGCCTGTTGGTTGGTTGATCCCTTCATTTACCAAACAGTCAATCGTGATTTTGCAAAATCAAATGGGGATTTGATTGGATTGACTGGGAATATCGTGGGGATATTTCATGATATTTCATTACTGTAAATTCCAATCAAACACAGTTGGTTAAACCAAGTGGTATACCCCCTTTTTTCTGGTAATTCGAGTAGAGAATCCATGAGTATTTTTGACTCATGGGAGAGAGAGAAAGGGACAGCCGAAAGTAAATGGACAAACCCATTTCTGGCAGCTGGTTTTTCCAGTGCGCCTCGACCAATGCATTTTTCGCGTCAAGTTAGATGCGGCGCTGGTGACATAGCTGACATCTACAAGGGCACTGGTTATATACAATGTCCAATTGAGTCGGGACAATACCATGGCGTTTAGGCTAGGTATGAAGCGTTTCAAGTCTTCAACCTCCTCAACTTACTGGATCTTACTGGTGCGTTAAACACGTAGGGTTGCTGGATGGGTTGCTGGGGCTTGCTGGGATGATGATGAAATTGATAATTAGCCAGTGGATCATTCCCGAAAATTCCCTACTAAGCATCAGCAAGTATATAATGGTCATTATAACCCAATATTAACCCAATATAAACTCAATCTCCAAAACATTGGCAATACCAGTAAGTCAAGAAAACCGAGACACGTTGGGCAGAACTGGCAGCTCGATGACTGGATAGCTCCAAGACTTCATGACTGCTTTTCGATCCGATGACTGGATAGCAAATACGTGGGGAAATCCTCGAACTACAAGGAGGTCTCAGTTTGAAGATTAATGAACATCTATAAATGGTGGATCTGGGTTAGATGACTGGAGGGTAACAAACTTTGGATTTCACCAAAAATGGAGATGAATTGGAGGTAGATTAAGTTGCGAAAAACCGCAGAAATTGATTTCATTTGCTCAGAAAATTGTGCACACCCGGGTTAAGCCAGGGGTTGATCATGGTTCATATATGTTCATATACTGTTCCAGAGTAAGCAGTATGCAGTATTTTGCTTGTTGGTTTGCAGAAACCCTTTTAACCAACCAGTTATTTTTGCTTTTGTTATCATTAAACATTGCGATATCAAAAAAAACATACGTATACATATATATATATATATATAGAGTACAGCTAGTGCATATACATATACATATACATATCCACATATATATATACATGTTTACAAACAATTGCATATCTGTATGCAAAAGAAAGACCTTCTGAAGATCTTGCGCTCCAGGTTCCGTGTGATGATGGATGCGGGCTTCAGACCTGAGGTCGTAGGCGCTCCGCATGGCGGATCTTCGTAGGTTGTTTCATGGAGATCTCAAGCAATAATGGGGATCACCATTGGATCACCATTGAAATAGTTGATTTATCCATTTTATTTTAAATGGTGATTTTCCATAGTTAATAGTGGATAAGAGTGGTGAATGGATGGTGAATAATTGATAATAATGGTTATAATAATGGTTAATGATATGATACCCTCTGGTAAACTAACAGTTTTCTATTGAAAATGACCATTTATAGTGGATTTACCCATGAAAAATGGTGATTGTCCATAGTTATGTTAGTTTACCAGAGGGTAGTCACTAAAAAGCCAATATGCGTAGACCAAACTATATACAATGTGGTTTTCCGTTGTCGATAGCGTTCAGTTGGGGTTCACAGAACTCCAATTTCACGAACAAGTTTATTCTATACAGTTGGGGCTCACAGAACTACAATTTCACGAAAAAGTTTATTCTATACAGTTGGGGTTCACAGAACTACAATTTCTACAATTTTACTATAGTTTATATATTCTACTTATAACTTATAACTAATGGGGTTTATAAATCAACGTTCACATCACTGGTGGTGGCACCACATGGTACAGGGCAGCACTGAAAATCGACGTCATGGTATGGTGAGCCCAATGACATCCTTTTTGGTGGTAGAATTCTGTCAGAAGTAGTGTCAATGGATAAACTAGGGACAATATGATTACCCTCTGGTAATGACTAACATAGCTATTGAAAATGGCCATTTATAGTGGATTTTCCCATCAAAAATGGTGATTTTCCATTGCTATGTTAGTTTACCAGAGGGTAGTAGATTAGTTGAAAATCTTGGTTAACTCGATTCATAGAGCGGTTTTTCAGTCTTTCATGGGATTTTGCTGGGATTTTAATGGGATTTGGCCATAAACAATAGATCAATAGGGAATAAAAATGGATAAAAGGGATATAATATGGACCCAGGTTTTTGAAAATGATAGAACATTGAGGAATACTGAAGTTCTGAAGTTCTGAACATTGAAGGTTTGACTCCGAGCTTTTGTGTCAACCAAGCCAATTGCTACTTGGAACCAAGTATCGAAGGTTAGCAACGGTGGGTAGATGGATACCTGTAATCTAACATGGGAATGCCAAATCCTCTTTTTACGTGTGGTGAGTCTGTTTCCAGTGTGTTTTGCGCTGCTGGACGTTCTCGCTCTCTCTCTCTCTCTCTTGCTGTATCTCTGTATCTCCATATCTCTAGATGGATAGATAGATGGATAGATAGATAGATAGATGGAAAAATATAGACAGGATGAGAATGACCAATTCCTAGCCCTGAGATTGGGTTGGTTGAGACAAGATATGGCAAGCTCTTCTTATTCAGTGTCATGGACTTCAGGCTGGACGTTTCTGCCTTTGGTGGAGCTTCTCGAATGTGAGGAATTGTACATGCCCTGAATACATTACGTATTGCCATTATATAGGCCCATACCCATCAATATCCAACAAGTATACAGTATATCCTATTCTATCCATTGTTTTGACCCATCCGGGGCCCTGAATATCCAGGCTTCAATATCTTGATGTCCGCAGCTGCTGGAAATGGCGACACTGAAGGAGCTGAAGGTGTTCTTGTGCGATGCTTGGCAGGTTATGCTGGGAGCTGCTGAGGGTTGCTGGCACGTTCGTCGGGGAGGAAACAGAATCACAGTTTTCCTTCATAGTTCAAATTGGATTGTTGACATGCCAATTATGGTCTTGTTATTAGCAGGATCGGATGATCGGATACCATCGCCTAGCATATTGCTACGTATACTGACATAAGCCCGGCAGTTCTCGTACGTGCCAATGGTTAGCCATACCATAGTTTCGGACCTTTAGTTACTTGTAACTGGAGGGTTCAACAGTCAAAACTACTGTTGTAGATACAGGATGGTGCCCCCCAGTTGTAAGTTGGTTTATAAACCCGTAAACCCCACTAAGTATATATAGTATTATATAGTTAAATCATAGAAATCAGCCACAACCATATCTCAACTGAACGCTATCGCTCGTTTCCAGGGGGCCCATCCGGTGCTGGCCCCAGTTCGGCAAGCCCCGGCAGTGCCCAGGAATGGAAGATCTGGAACTCACACCAGATGCTTGGACAATCGCGGCGGTTGATGCTTACAGACTTAAGCTCTGTCACATATTGAAAGTTTGTGATAAAGGTTAGTGCTGTGAAAAAGGTGAATTGTGGTTAATCATGGTGAATGAAGGTTAATGATTCGTAGTGGTTAATGATAGTGATTAATGATAGTGATTTTCATATTTAATGATTTAGAGTGTAACTGAACTTCTCTTCCTTTTTTTGGCGGCTTTACTAGACATATATTTGCTCATTCCTGGGGGAAAAAGCCATGGCCTTTTTGGTGACGAAGCGTTTACCGTGGTTCGCCCGTGACCGTGTCCAAGGATGTGGTGACCATTGGCACCATGCTGAGCGCTTTTGCCAAGGCGATGTGATGCCTGGCAATGCCGGTAGTTTCACTCATCCTTGTGATACCAACATGGCCATGGGGATATAATGGGGATATGATATGGCAATTGCTTAAACAGAAAAGCCAAGTTGTTGAATAGATAAACTACCCGGCCTGGTTATGACTAACAGTTCGCCATGGTATAGATGGTCCATGGAAATAGATGGTTTACCTATTAATAGCATGGTGGATCTTTCCATGGCGAACTGTTAAATAACCAGAGGGTAATCCTTTACTGCTTGGTGGTGACTGGAACCATGGAATTTTATGACTTTCCATACAGTGCTGATTGGTGGTTTGGAACATGTTTATTTATATATATATATTGGGAATGTCATCATCCCAACTGACGAACTCATCATTTTTCAGAGGGGTAGGTATACCACCAACCAGTTTAGCGTTTTGCTATAAATGGAACAGAACCATGACTAGCAAAAAAATACCATTCTCTATGGTCTATCAAAGATTGACCATGCATATAGTAGGGGCGATATCGACATGGGTGTGTCTGAAAATTTGGGGGAAACCCCCAAAGTTGATGGCAAAATTGACATTTATGGCTTTGCGCATCACCTTGTTGTTGGCCTGGAAAAGCCTCCAAAAAGATCCGGGGAAATCCTGTCGGTCTCCGTTTATATTCGAGCAAATGATGAAGGAGATCCCCAATAGCTGGATGCTTTATTTCATGGAAAATCCATCTATAGATAGATGATTTGGGGGTACACCCATGGATTGGAAACTTCCAAATATCAGCTTTTGCTGGTGTTCATTTTTTGGCTAACGATGTATGATGTTTCATTGGTTGATATAGATCCGGACAGTTTAGTGGGTTACTGTAAGGCACCATGAACACTGACAATGAATAATAGACATATGCCCTCACATGCTGATTAACCTCCACAAGTGTGTTACTGTAAACCTATTCGACTAGTATTAGTACTGGTATAGTTTTTTTCCATCATTAGTAGCAGACATTGTATCTATTTATTTCTGGACTGTATGTAACCTACCATACAGTAATGCAATCGAATAGGAGTAAAAGCAAGAGTTTGAAGCGATTAACTTCCCAGTCAATAGTTTGAAGCCTTGCTGGTCTATAATGGTCCTGGACGGAATTAACTCTGGATTTAATTCTTTTTCGATTGGTTGTGGGCTCCTGGATTAACTTTGGAGTTTAGTCCACCTGATTTGATTGGAGCGGATATGTGGTATACACTATGGAGTTTATTCTTTCAGGTTGTGCTTTCCAGCTGTGGTTACGGCTTCAAGGATGGGCAAAGGGCGGAAATCCAAAAACTGGCAGCCATGTGAAGCGGTGGAGCTTGGTGACGGTATCTCAGTGCGGGATGCAGCCATAAGATGGCTGGAGCAAAAGAATGCACTTCACAGCCCCCTTATGTCTTCAACCCTGGGCCGTGTGACTAGCTACATAGCTAAATGCAAGGAGCATGTGAGCTGCGCAAAGCAGTGGCTGTTTCGATGCATGTGCCCAGACCGTGTCCGCATGGAGGCTGCAGGGAAACAGATAGATGGATTGAAGGATAGATAGACAGATAGATAGGTTGATTGATAGATAGCTGGATAGCTCGATAGATTATAGATCTAGATATGGATATTTTCAATATATTTTTGGGGGATACATATATGGGCGATGCATACATATATGCCATTGGAGACCCACAGTGCATGCGTATGTGGATAAGCATCTTGAGATGATTCTTGCTGAATATGTTTAGTTGGCCAGGGTACGGTTTTTGGCGCCATAGAGGCACCCTGCAGGTTCTGCAAGTGGGAGACCATGGTGAGACGAGGGATCCTGTGGTTGCGAGACGGGAGAATGCCCGGCTCTATGCTCAACAGCATTCAGCTGCGGATGCACTAGTACTCATGGAACAGAATGAGATTCCAGAAAGCCATCGTCCTCCAGCCTGGCAAATCAAGAATTTCCGCCCGAGTAGGGCGGTGGTGAAAGACAAAGCAGTGGCAGATTGCGTGGGCAGTTTGCAAGAGTTCTTGAAGTCACCGCCTCCGAATATGATTGTTTGGGACGACGCAGTTTGCTGTGCTGACAAGATCCAGATCGGTTTCCATTCTGCTCTTGCTTTGGAACGTCTTCAATCAATGAGCATTTCCAGCTTTGTCATGGACTTCACCTTCAGCCTTGGTCAGCAGAATCTTTGCCTGGGAGGCATCGGACCAGTGGCCCTGCGATTGGACAAACGGGGGGTGCCAAGCATGCGTATGATGCCAGTCTTCTTCATCCTCGCAAGGTCGGAAGACCAAGATGGTCAGAAAGCTTTGTTCCTGAAATATGCAGAGGCAGTGCAATCCTTTGGTGTTGAACTGACGCATGGGTACTGCGATTGCTTCTGCTTCCAAGGAGTTGAGGCAGCTGTGAAGTCCTTGGGCGGCTTTGAACGTTTGCACCTATATATATATATACACACACATGGTCACCTCCCAGAGCTCTCGCCAGAACCTACTTTCCTCAATTTTTCAGTGGTTTTGACAGTGTAAACCCTACTTCTGTGCTGCCTCTATTTCTCGGATTTTCCGCTCTATATATACGTATATATATATATATATACATACAGTTTAAATGATGGTTAGATGGTGGTCCCATCCATGGCTTAGACTCAAAGTCACCATATGATGGTGACCTGGCGCATCCTGGCGCTAGGTGGGCAATGCCACAGGTGCTACAAGCTGGTTGATTCGCGCGGAACAGGCCGGCCGTCATCCGTCGGCCGTCGGACGACCAGGTGGATAAGACCAGAGTCTTCATGTGGGATATGCAACGAATGATCCTGTATATAACAGTATATACAGTACACACACATACATATATATATATATACATATTCATATATATATATATATATACATATTCATATATATATATACATATTCATATATATATACACACATATTCATATATATATATATATATATATATACATATTCATTTATATATATATATATATACACATATTCATATATATATATATATATATTCATATATGCATAGGCTTAATTATATTGTTCCATATATGACCTGCGGCAATGGCATTGCTGTTTTTTGTCGTGTTTGAAACTGCTTGGATGAAAACTGGCAAGATGATTGGCTACATCCAATAATCATCCTCTTTTTGCTGTTTTGCGCATATCCCCGTACGAAATCAGTCGGCCCCATGTTTTGCTCCCCAGAAGAATCCCAAAGATGATGTTTTCTGCAATGTGGTGCCCCCCTCAGTTATAAGTTGGTTTATAAACCCCATTAAGTGTAGTTATAAGTATAATAAACCATTGTTATTGGACTTATAAACCAACTTAGCTATCTAGGGGGCCCCACATTGTGATCATTGTTGGTCTGTAAACTCCACCGACTACAGTGCGATCTATTTACCATAAACCATACAATGTGGGGCCCCCGCGAAGTCGATAGCGTTCAGTTGGTGAACATAACTCCAATAACTATGGTTTATTAATGTTTATTGTATTTGATTCTACTTATAACTATATATAGTTACTGGGGTTTTTAAACCAACAAACATCACTGGGGGGCCCACATTGTAAAATTCACCTAGTTGGTGGCTCATCCCACTTACTAAGTAGGTTATAACCCTAGTTATAAGTGGACTAACCCTACTTATCCCACTTACAACCAGGGTTACAACCTACTTAGTAAGTAGGATAAGCCTATCGTAAACGAGGCCCCACCATGAGCTGAGGCAGGTCTGGAGCCAGATTTGAACTGCTACAATCAGGTGATCAAGGCAGCGAAGCGGTGGGATCCAGCTGGGAAGTAAATGGGCAAAAAAACAGCTATTGGGATGAACTACAGTAGATACTTAGTGGACTTAGTATATAACCAGGGTTACTAATCACTTGCTAAGTGGGATGATACCTCCAAGTAGACTGTGTGTGTGTCTGAAAATGATGTTTGAAGGGCTTTTTTGTACATGGCAATTTTCAGAGGGGACATGATTCTTCACCATCTTCTATTGACTTTGTACAGTTTTATGGGTAGAAATTTAGCGGAACCCTAAAATCCAGTAGATGACCATCAATCTTTATCAACCATCATTGACCACCATTAACATTCCATGAGCCATTATGATCTTTCATCATTATCCCATGATTATTCATTATTAGCAATTATTATCCATTATCAACCACTCTTACCACCACTATCCCAGTATTTAGAAATTGCACTACAGGATGGTGCCCCCCAGTTGTAGGTTGGTTTACAACCCCCGTCAACTAGTTCGTTATATCAACCATAAACCATAGAATTCAGATATCTCAACTGAATGCTATCTTGGGGGCACCATCCTGTATATATCCTCATAAATCCCATGAAAGCCCATTAAATCACTATTAAGTCCAATCATAAACCACCCAGATGTTGATGGCTTATATTTACGTAGTATACCACCCTTATTTTTATGGTACCGTATACACCCATATAAACCTCCATGTTCCAGCATTAACCACTATAAAACCAACTACTAACCACTATTAACCTCTATTAACCACTATCATTCTCCATTACCCATGACGGATCCATGGTACTGCTATATATGGTGTGCTATGGATCCCACCAATATACCCCCTTTATGTTAGCATATATACCAGCACCATGGATCCTATGGGTTATATCATATTGCCCCATAAGAAACCTGATCTTCCCCACTGAGGCATGCGGCCAGGCGGGCGACGCCGACCTTGCGGAACGCATGGCGCGGCGGCTGCTGCGGAACCGCCTCACGCCTGATGTAGCTCGGCGAGATGTGTTATGTTTTCCTGAGAAAATGGCGGTGTTGAATGGGAAAACCATAGGAAAACATAGGAAAAACATGGAAAATGGATGTTTTTCCTGGAAAATGGTGGAAAAAACCAACATTGACCAACCATAGAATGGGAAACACCATAATAGAAAAATGATTGTTAATTCAGAATTCTCTACAGTCTATTCCAAGACTTGGGATGCAGATCTACGGTAATGCTGATTAATGCTGGAAAATGCAGGTTTTGATGGGAACAGAACAAGAAAATAAGGGACAAATTTTACAACTGGAATTTTCTCTGGGAAATCGTAAAGACAATTTTCTACAAATGGAATTTTGAAGTGAGCTGGTGAATGCTGGCTTTCCCAGATTTCGCATCAATGGATTGTGATAACCCCGAAATCGGAGATGCCGAAGCCTACTTACCCGGTAATCAACTGTGGCTGGGACATCCCCTTTTTTGTGGTTAAAACAATAATAAACCACCCCATGTTTGATGGTTGATACTACCCATAAACATGGTGATTTTTTTTGTATGGTTTCAACATGTTTCAACTCATCAGATTCAGGCCATCAAGGGTTGAAGGCGGCTCCAGGCGACCAAGAGCTGGTGTAAACCATGGGTATTAAGTAGGTATAGCTATGATTACCAGTGGTGGCACAAAACACATGGTTATGTTATGATATGTTCACCAACTGAACGCCAACTTGTTTGGGGCCCCAACAACTTTTTTTTTTGGCTTATGCTTATGATAGGACATCAGGCCAGCATTTGTCAGCCGAGGTCTACACCTACAACATGCTGCTGACTCCCGGATTTGCTTAGCGCGTGAGTTTCTTTAAATCAAAGTAGCCTCCAGGAAGAATTGTCTATGGAAATTATCATATATTTTTTAAAATACGTAAATCATTGAATTCAGGCCATCGAACTACCAGTTCGCAAAGTGTAATGAATTACTGGTGGCTATTTGGGAACGTTGGATGTGTCGGAACCAACGAATCATAGGTGGTTTAGGTGGGCCCTTTATCAAACTGGGGATGTCTCATGTATAACTCGGGTATCCTCTTACCCTCTGGTAAACAAACATAGCTATTGAAAATGGCCATTTATAGTGGATTTACCCATAAAAAATGGTGATTGTCCATAGTTACGTTAGTTTACCAGAGGGTAGGTTATAAGTTATAAAACACATAGCCTAAGTGGGATGCACACCCAAGATAGCCACAGACGATTGGTTTATGACGCCAAAGCAATGAGCTAGCCCACTTGGAGTCTGAAGTTTACAAGGTGGTGCCCCCAGTTGGGAATCGCTACATTGGTGAACACAACTCCAATAACTATAGGACTTATGGTAGGTATATATCTGCAATATTCAAGATTATTCAAGGGCTTTATAAACCAACGAACATCACTGGGGGCGGGGCGGTGGGACTTAGACTTCCCCTATCCAGAACTAACGCCAGTCCGTGAGTGCCAAACCCTGTCTGTTTTCTTGGGTGCATACAACAATCTTACAACCACTAGTAAAGCATACACTTCGAGGTTTTTCAGTTCCCATTCGCTGGTTCAAATCCCAAGTAATGCTTTTCCATGCAGGCCGAGCCATGCTTGCATGGCATACTTATGAAACTCCATGGCATACCAGAAACCAGTGTTGATTATGGCTTATATATGCTTATATTACTTAGTTTCAATCCTATAATCAACTCCAGAAACCAGAAACCGTATCCAGGTTGTTTTCGGCCTATCCGACCCCCATTTTGAGGCGCCAGCCAACTTGAACTGTTGCCTTCCAACTAACATAGACAACTAGGTCAACCAACTGGATGGGGTAGGGGTACTAGTCCATTAATCTTTTGCTATAAATAGGAACAATATTATAATATGGAATAATTATCAACTAACCAGCTAAGAATTTAATCGTGTGCAGAGTATCTAAGATTGGCAATGACAATGCCAATTAAGGGTTGGAAATTTTCTGTCCTCTTCAAATCGGCGATCCTCTAGGAACCAACAATGAAAAAAAGTGGGACACATGTAACCTCCTTTTTGCCCCAAGATGGTAATAGTAGTAATAGTAATACTAATAATAGGAAGAATAGCTATAATGATCATATTGCTATGATATGGCGATGGGTGAAAACATGTCAAAACCATTTTTATTACCATATTTTGGGGAATATCCATACATTGACCAGCTATGACTTAGGGTACCTAGGGTGCCAGGGTTTAGATGCATAGCCATATCATTCCCATTGTTCCAATGTTTGACCTATATGAGATTATATAAGTAAATATATATGACGTACATCGTAAAAGATAGTACCATCATGTATATAACCTATATTGTGTATATATGATTACGTGTGATTTATGTGTATATCTAATATAAGTATGTAAATATACACATATAAATTAGACCCAAACTACCAAAACTAATCTGCAAAAATATGGGTGTGTCTGGAAATAGTGGATGTAGTTAGATTCTGAGCACGTGCCATGTTTGATGCCACTGATCAATAAGGCCATATTTTGGTGGGGATATTCCCTTACATAGTCCTTACATAGCCCTTATATATGGTAGATACCTCCAATTTAGGTTCCTGAAATGGCCATTGAACCTCATTGAGCTATCTTATGAACTTTTGGGCTCCATCGTGCTGGAAAAAATGGTGGCTACAGCTAGAACCCTAGAACCAGAGCTCTACGATATATGAGCCATCCCTCATTGACCATGGCTTCTGGGCTCTTACTTGCTGGGATGACAGATAATTCGGTCTTCGCTGAAACCGGAAATGGCCATTTTCATTAAGGAAAAGGCATCCTGAAATGATGGTGTCCTTATGAAAATAACATTAACATGGCCGTTTTCATTAGGGAAATGGCAATTTTCATATTTTCATTTTCAGGAAATACCCTCTGGTAAACTAACATGACTGTGGAAAATCACCATGTTTAATGGGTAAATCAACTATTTCTAGGGCCATTTTCAATAGCAAACTGTTATAGTCATTACCAGAGGGTAACCTTCATGTGTTCCTTAAATGTTCAGACAAACCCATACGTGCCAAGTGGCTTCTATTCCCCTTGCGGGATGGTCGGTTGCCAAAAGAAAAAGACCGATCCATTGGAGGTCCTGTACCATTTCAAAAACCATATTTTGTGGAAAATTCACTTACTGATTGGTGGTTTGGAACATTCTTTTTTTTCACTTTCCATATATTGGGAATGTCAACTGACTTTCATATTAATTCACTTATATACGTAGCCTTCAAAAATGGTGAGTAATTAGTAACTGGCTTTTTTTCATGGTTAATACTGGATAATAATTGTGAATTATTAGTAAGTGGTTGGTGGTGACTGGAACCATGGAATTTTATGACTTTCCATATATTGGGAATGTCATCATCCCAACTGACGCACTCATATTTTTCAGAGGGGTTGAAACCACCAACCAGCTTAAATAGCCATCAAAAACAGGCATTACATATGCTATGTATTTTTAATTTAGGTGAAATGGCCATTGAATTCATGTGGATCTATATTTACATTGTAAGGAATATTCAGGAATCCTATTCGTTTTGGTCGGATGACTGACCATAAACCACAAAAACATGTTTTGACTATAGCTCGTATAGATAATCATAAAATAAGTACATGAAGACAAAATAATCTCAAGACCTTGAATAACATATCATATGAGGTGTAAGTTTTAATTAAGAACAATCCCAATAGTTATTAACCATATATATATATTTATAACGCCCTCACTGCCACGTCACTTGAAATGCTGGTTAGGAGTGGGTGTCCCAACATTTTAGGTTAGTGCATTATTACTATTTCTTCATATATATGTATATATACACGTATATATAGATATGTATAGACTCCCCTCTCAGAATCAGTGGCAATGGACAATTCACCATTGATAGATGATGTTCCCAGCTTGATATATGGGATTTCCAGCGGATGTCCAGCTTGCCATGTTTGATTACCGAGGGCTATAGCCTAATTAACAGGGTCATATATCCCATGAAAAAACACTATGATACCACCATGAAAATCAGCATTAATCAACGTTAATCAATATTGATCAGATATAGGCTATAGGTAACCATCATAATAATCTATTGATCATCGTTATTGATAAACATTTTCATCTATTAAACATCTATTAACAAGTGATGCTCATTAGATATATATGATACATGTTTTTCAATAACTATTTTTTTACAAATCGTTTTATTCTTAATTAAGATGTTGATTAATGTTGATTCATATAAAAGTGACCTATGAATCAAATTTAATCAAAATCAATCAACAATAATTGATCGATTCTTCTATCAATCATCTACAGTATTAATTACATCTACTATCTATGATTCATAGAATAATATATCTATTGACTAAGCTATCTATTAACTTCTACCAACTAAAACATATAAAACGAGGCACCCTTTAACCATTCACCAACGCCCTGAACCAACCATCACCGGACCAACGAAGCCGGCGCCCAACCGCCCAAGGAACGCGTTGGCCCGCGGCGGCCTCGCCGACGCAGCCGAGTTCTGGGTGGATCACATGCAACGTGCCGCCAGGCGCAGGGTGTTTTTTTGGGCGCAGCGTTGGTGGTTTGGAACATGGGATTATTAATGGGGATAGGGGTTATTAATGGTTAATACTGGTGAAAAAAATGGTGAAGTCTAGTAGATCCAATTAATCCCATCCCATGAATAAATTTTAATAAAGCATCAAATATCAATCAAAAATCCAGTAAATATCTGGTTGGTGGTTTGGAACATGTTTAATTTTCCATTTCATATATGGGATGTCATCCTTCCCATTGACGAACTCATATTTTCAGAGGGGTAGGTCAACCACCAACCAGTTGATATCAATCAATCATCGTGACACATTCATTGATATTAATTGCTATTATTGATTGAACCAATCTATTAAAAATGCTTTGATTACTATTTTAATATCCATTAGTAATGCATAGTACTAGATATGAATTGAATGGGGATGAATAGCACTAGTACTAGTGGGATACTATTTAATGGTTAGTTTGGAGAATGGCAAATGTAATGTTGAAGAATGGTTAGTATATACTATGTAATACTATTGGATACTAGGGGTTAATATTTTTCCAGGAGGCCAGGTTCGACTACCACACAACAAGGTGCAATTGGGGTGGATACGAATGGATATAAAGAGGAAGGATGGTGATTCAATGTGATTGAATGGGATATGATGGGATATATAATATATATAACCTACTTGAATGTGCAATTGGGGTTGTCAATGAAAATAACCACGGTAATAACCCCTATATAAAGTTGTTTTCTATATCCCGTACAACTATGGCTATTTTTTTTCACTGCTTAAAACTGGAACTGCACCAAGGAAAATCATTGAAGGGAACTCAGCCTGCAGACGTTTTTTCGACGAAATTGTGGATCGCCTACAGGAGATTTACCCTCTGGTAAACTAACAGTTTGCTATTGAAAATGGCCCAGTCGAAATAGTTGATTTAACCATCAAAAATGGTGGATCTTTCCATAGTTATTTTGTTTGCCAGAGGGTCAATCACCATTAATCACCATTAAATCTCATTAAAACCCATTAAATCACCATTTAATCACCATTAATGACCATTAATCAACATATATCATCAAGCCAAAGAATTCATGATCAAAAGATGCACAGATGGACCCAGGATATCCCAGGATGGTTTCCCTACGTGTCCGTTGGGAACACCGCTTGGATTCGTCAAGGGTGTTTTTCGCAACTCTCTACAGAGACAAAACAGCATCTTGATGCAAGTTGATGTTTTGGTTTTGTGAAATTTGGTCAGCCCCTTGTCCCCTTGTCTTTCCGGTTAGATGCATGTCAGCAATGCTGGTGATGGACCTGTTTCTTCCTCCGACTCTGCCGAGAACGATGTCTAGGCTTGATGTATTTGAACCAAAAGTCTCGGCGCACTGCCAAGCCAAGAACTGCTGCAAACTAGAATGCCACTCCGCAAGTTTCGAGATCTCGTTGGACAGATCTGGCATGAGCCAATTTCAAGAGAGCTTACTGCAATTGCAACCAGACCAGTTCAAGTCGAGTTCTTCTGGTTCTAATCAAACGATATCCAATGTTCATTGAGGTGAGTGCAGTTCGCAGTGCTTAACCCCTCGCCGCCAGATTTTTGTTGATTCTAATCCAATTAATCCCATTAAATCCCATGAATAAATTTTAATAAACCATCAAAAATCCATCAACAATCCAGGATTGATATCTGGTTGGTGGTGACTGGAACATGTCTTATTTTCCATTTCATATATGGGATGTCATCCTTCCCATTGACTCATATGTTTCAAGATGGTTATTGCACCACCAACCAGATATCATACATAGGTGGTATAACCATTCCCAAATGGATGGTTTATTAAATTGTTTTAACCACATTACAGGATATATTTCAATAAACCATCAAAAATCCAGTAAATATCATAATCCCCTGGCGTTTTTTTTTTGGGCGTTTCCATAGTCACTCATGGCGTCTTCACGTCCCGCGGCGCTTGAAGCATCGCAGATGGAGACATCATGATTTCCCCTTGGATCAAGTTGCGGTGAGCTACTCTGAGGCAGAGGACCGGGGAGGAGGATCAAAAAAAAGGATCCCATAAAAATAATGGTTATAACTATGGATTTATGTTGATATATGTTGATTAATGGTCATTATTAGTGATTAAATGGTGATTTAATGGGTTTTAATGAGATTTAATGGTATGGAAAGATCCACCATTTTTCATGGGAAAAATCACGAACTAAATGGTGATTTTCCATAGTTATGTTAAATTAGCAGAGGGTATGAGGGTAATGGTTATAACTATGGATTTGTCATCATTAACCTATTGTAGTGATGATAATATATGGTGATAATCCCATTAACCTATATAGTGATTAATATATAGTTAATATATGGTTAATAATGATAAACATAGTTGTTGATATATAGTGATGATAAAGTTACCAACCATAAATATACCATCTGGTTATGACTAACATAGCCATGGAAAGATCCACCATGCTATTAATAGGTAAACCATCTATTTCTATGGGTCATTTATGGTCATTTCCCATGGCTATGTTAAATATAGTGATGACATTTAAATAAATGGTAATATTAATGGTTATGATGATAATTCAATGGTAATATATGGTAATCATCTTATAATGATAATAATGATAACAATGAGAATAATGATAATAATGTTGACAGTAGCTAGTACATGGCTACTATCAAGATACTGTATGGGCAATAATAGCTTGCAAATAGATATGGGCTGTATTGGGCATATTTTTTTCAGTGAACCGTGAAGCCTGCATGGAGGTATCTTGTGGGTAGTGGGTGACACGAGGCCAGCATGTAAGTATAGGTATAGCACATAGATGGTGGTATATGGCCAGGCCACCAGCATGGTGGGGTTTGGGGGGGGCTGCCGGCAATCTGACTTATATCAACTAAAGACGATACATTACATACCGAATACATGTATGCCACTATATCCCCATCAACATCCCCACACGGTGGTGCCCCCCCAGTTATAAGTTGGTTTATAACCCCCATTAAGTAGTTCGGTATATCTACCATAAACCCAAATTATTGGAGTTATGTGAACCCCAACTTAACCCAAATTATTGGAGTTATGTGAACCCCAACTTAGCGATTCCGAACTGGGGCACCACATTGCATCAACATCCCCATCAACCAACACCCCACCATTCGGGTCCTGGCTGCCAGGTTCTCTTAGCCCACGTGAATGCCAATGATCTGCCTGCAGCGGAGAACTGGCTTGAGCAAATGCTCGGTGCGGCGTTTCCTCGACGGGTGTGTTGGGATGTTGAGGTACTTCATGGAGGATCAACCCAATTAGTACCCTCTGGTTATGACTAACATAGCCATGGTATAGATGGCCCATAGAAATAGATGGTTTACCTATTAATAGCATGGTGGATCTTTCCATGGCGAACTGTTAAATAACCAGAGGGTAGTAACTGGCTAGTAAGCATAGTTGTAACATGACCCATCTATATAGATGGGATAACCCACGAATCGGGGATATAAAAAAACACAGCTACTAACCACTTACTAAGTGAGATGCTCCAAGTAGGGGTGGATGTGAATGGTTGGTTTTCACATGTGTCTGTTTTTGTTTTTTTCCAATGTAAATGAGGGTTAAAGATAGCGGAAATCGATTCTGTAGCCACAAAACATAGACAATTCACCTCCTAGAATGACAATTGGAGCAGCACCGAAAGGATTTAAGCTATAATTGGCAGATAGTAAGTATATTATATTGGATGAATCTTGTAGATAGAGTAGATAGACAATGATTGTTAAGATGGCAAAGACAGGATAAACATTGATCCATGACCTATCGAAGTGTAGATATATTTACCCCAATGCCAACAAATAGCCTCTGGTAAACGTTTACATAGCTATGGAAAATCACCATTTTTAATGGTAAAATCAACTATTTCTATGGTCATGTTCAATAGCTATGTTAGTCATTACCAGAGGGTAGCCTAGATACAACATGGGTCATTAAATGTCCAGCCATTGAACATCACCCAGCCATTAGGTTTATCTTCTTTTTCCTGACCATTAGAAGGTGATGTCCAAGATTCTCAAAATGGGTCATTTACCAACCCATGGTGATAACTATGGTTTATAACTCCAATAACTATGGTTTATAGGTGATATATCTATAGTTAATGGGATTATAAACCAACTTAGCTAAACTTGGGGGGCACCACCTTGTAGATACAAACAAACTTACTGTACCTGTCAGTTGGATTTGCGAGTTGGTGGACTTCAATGAGAACTTTCTTCAGCGTTTGTTACGGTAAGGTGTTGGAAATTCTTTCCCAGGCATACGTACAGAAGCTATACATAGCTATACATATGTATACATATATTACTAAATTATATATATATAGAGTATATATGTACATATATATATATGGCACATATATATGGCACATCACAACACTTGTGATTTGACTTGCATCAGCAAAAACTGGTTGGTGGTTTGGAACATTTTTTATTTTCCATTTCATATATGGGACAATCCTTCCCATTGACGAAGTTATATTTTTCAAGATGGTTAAAACCACAAACTGATTGGATTGGTTTAAGGGAAAATTGAAACCGGAAACCATAGATTTTCCCATTAAGATCATGGGGCTTAAACCAGTAGATTTTCCTGGAAAAACCATTCCATTGACCAGAAAAAAACATGCGCAGGTGAGGGCATTGAACCACAAGCAAGATGTTACACCGCGTCGGGGCCCTGGTGACTGCGCAAAGGCCGCAAAAAAACCATGGTCGATTTGGTAGAGGTTTACCATGTGTGTACTATATGGTGACTATAGATTTGATAGATTGGATAGATTTTTGGTCTACTAGATGGTGACTGGTGGTTTCTATGTATTTTTGACCACTCGGTTTACGATGCAAAATCCATGGTTTTTGGTAGATATTACATATATATATATAAATATATACATCATGGGGTTTAGAAACCAACAAGCATAACGGGGTTTCCGAGATTGAAGGTGTATTTATAAGACTAGTTGGTTGTAGATGGGTGATTGAACCAACAACCATAACTGGCAGGTCCCACATCGTACGTTAAAATGCAAGCGACCTCCCAACCACCCATCAAGTGGATCAACTTGGTTTATTACACGACAAACCTGTATTTTTTTGCGAATTCTATGATGGATTTCAGCCATATACACTGCTGCTTGGTGGTTTGGAACACGAATTTTATTTTTCCATTCAGTTGGGAATTTCATCATCCCAACTGACGAAGTCATATTTTTCAGAGGGGTAGGTATACCACCAACCAGTGTGTTTTTCTCTGGTGTTTTTTGTGTCTTGATGAGTTTACGACATATCTCACTTGAAAAGTAATCAAGAAACCTCGGAAAAAACCCTTCCGGTAATGACACATGGTGAAGAATCCACCATTTTTCCCCACCTGCCAGGTGAGGGTTGTTAGATTTTATGTCAGTTGCCTCCTCCTCCTGCCTCGTCCTCCTCTCGTCCTCCTCTCCTCCTCCTCCTCTCCTCCTCGTCCTCCTCGTCCTCCT
>Ga0126342_10004105_pt1 | contig 24585 bp, 23 predicted proteins | sample Cyp1metagenome_FD_92528 | JGI IMG/M metagenome (GOLD analysis project Ga0126342, IMG submission 92528) | Coral microbial communities from Lord Howe Island, Old Settlement Bay, Australia - Cyphastrea 1 metagenome | ecosystem: Host-associated > Invertebrates > Cnidaria > Coral ...
ACCCCACCCCACCCCACCCACGACTAAAATACCCAAAAAACGCCCAAAACTACCAGGTTATTTATCAGCACGCCTCCGAAAACAACCACTTGGGGCATCTTGGGGCCGAGAAATTGATGAGTCGGCCAGGCTTAGCCCTACCTTTTGACGGTTTCGACTGGGACCTGGAAGGAAACGATTGGACCCAAAGCCGCTACAACGTCTTCAGCTCAGCATGCATGCAGCTGGTCGTTGATATGTCTTCGTTTGCCAAAAAAGCGGGATATTTGGTGACCATGGCACCGGCACAGACGTATTTTGATGTGACCACATCAAAGTTTAACCGTTTCCTGAACAATTCCAATGAGGACGGGTGAATCTTATTTTTCTGTTCTTTATATTTTTCTGTTTTTTTTAAAAAAAACAAAGTGGCCAGCATATTAAAACATTTGTTTTTTTCGAGTGGGCCCCACAGCACCAATCTTTCGGTTCAAGAATCATGTTGAACATGTGAAACCTGTGTGGTTGACCATGGAATGGACATCAGGACTATCATCCAGATTTCTTCTACCGCGGCAGAAATTGCTATGCCTATTGGTGGGCTGCAGCCCCCGAGGGAACTTTTGAATCTTGGTTTCGAAAAGGAGAGTTGACGACTTGGAGGTCAACATTAGTGCCCCCCATGATGGTGATGTAAATATTTAAATTACATTGGAACATTAAATAATGTATTCAAATATGTCAATATGATATGATATATATATATATATATGATATATAATTATTTATATTGTCCCCCATGTTCCGAAGATCCGGGACTGTTTAGGAAACTTCCTTTTTTCGCCTTCCTTCATTTTATTTCAGTTCACAAACTTCTCCGTGGTAAGATGATCAAATGGCAGGGAGCAAAGAAATGGCAGGGAGATGGGAGATGGGCCGTATGCATATATATATATATATAGTTTTGTCCATTATGGTTAATATAGTTTTATAGTAAGCAATCCGCATTTAGCACATTATCAACTGGATTATTCATATTTTGTTGATAATTCCATGTGTAGCGAGTGGCCAGGATTTGGTCACCATCCAGCTCTATGAAAGCTACGCACCAGCCATGCAAGCTTTGCACAGCGGCATCAGCGAGGAAGAGTATCTGCAAAGCTATGCAGCACAGTTCCTCAATGGATGGACCATTCATTTCGATGACCCATCTCTTCCATTGCAAGGTGTGGCACATGCCCGGAACTGGGTCATTGCTGGTCAACCCCAAAAAATGGGGTCAACCATGGTGGCTCAATTGTTAGATCTAAGAAACTGTTGACCCCCAAAAACATGAGAAAGACAGCCTGGCCGGTGCAGCAATCAAGCCAATGACACTGGGATATCCTATTTTGTGTTGCGAACATGTGAATATGTGAGAAAATCACCTATCTATGGACACACAACAGGTTATTTGTCCTGTCTGCCACCTTAGATTGTCAAAGGGATATGATAATTGTGCTAATGTTGGAAGCCTAGTAATGTACCACCCTCACCCCCAATTTAACCAGAAAGGGGCGGAACCACAAACCATCCCCACCATTCGAGGTCTCCTAAACCATTGGGTTTACTATTACTAAACGTTGAGTTTACCAAATAATTGGTTAGTTATATCATGTTATATCACCAATTGTTGCGGATGTATTTTATGTGTTGCTGGTAAACTACTTTTTCTTTTTGCGCAGCGATGGCAAGTTTGTTTCCCCTCGATAGAAGGAATGCTAAGGAATCCCATAAAAATGATGGTGGGATGACCAGGGGCCTGATTGATCTCTTTATATCCTTAACATACCAGTACCAATTATATCCCTATATACATATATAGCCATTGTGGTCGATTTACACCCCATAAAATCCTTGTTCTTGGTAGTCTCATGCAACTCATCCCCACACTTCCCAACAATTTTTTGGACTTACTATAGCCATTGATATCCTCGATCAAACAGTCCATGTTTTCACAGCAGGTGATGTGAAGATCCAAGTTCCCCATTCCAAACTCTTGCTGGGCGTCAGCTGGGGCTCACCTCCCAAGTGGGCCTTTTTTTGGCCAGAACAATTGGCAGCAGCGTACCAAGCTGCGAAGGAAGTTGAGAGGCCCAGGGGCTATTCCTTTTGGATGAATCTGGATGGCGAGTTCAACGATTTTTCTTGGTGTTTTTTTTGGAAAAAGATCGGAAAGAGATGAAAAGATGTTGACCATTCTGGACATCATGGGCTAATTCATGGCTATTTCGAGTTTCTTGACCATCTAATTCACGGCTGTTCTATTTGATCGACCAAGACTGGAAGTGCCCGTATATTTTGGTTGGATTTGCTCCGTCCCGACAAATAGGATGGAGTGGCCCAGAGACTACTTCAACAGCCAAGTATATTGGGCTGGGTATTCCCTACAAATTGTGCCTTTCATGGAGCTTAAAAACAATTTCGGTACCTCCAGATGTGAAGCACCTGAAATTGCGACCAACTCAGGATCGGCTTGGAAGACACCTTTGGGAACCATTCCAATCGAACGTTGAGTTTCGCGCATGGACTCAACCAGTTCCTCCACGTCAGAGGAGGACGAAGGATGCAGAGCATCCCTGCAGCTGTAAATGCTGGGGAAGAGACCTTTAAGAGCATCCATGTCTAAGGTTTACTTCAGTAAGACACGGGACTTTGACATGTCATCATGTCAACAAGATACAAGGAAACCGAGGATGTTTCAATAGCAAAGGTCAACCTGCACGGCTGGATATGTTCGAATGATTTGTAGATATTTATATAGAATTTGTTCATTTATATAGATGATTTTTTGATGTTCTGATTTGAAATAAAGATTTCCTATTGCCAGATCAGTCTACCTGAGAGTTGCCAAAAAAAAGCTGCCTTGGCCAAGACAAATGCAAGAACTTCAGTTAGCACTTCAGTTAATTTCGAAAAAGTATGGAAACCAATGGTGGTTTCACTACAACCAACACTGCGCAGTATCTTTTGGAAGGCCTGGGTACAGTGCTGGTTTCAGCAGACTGGTTTTAAAACTTGTCCCTGTAAAGATGATGGTTTCCACAGTGCACCCGCGCTAAAAAAAAACATGGCACCAACAGCAGGGCGCTGTGTCCAGTTCTGGTACTGCGTCTTGTTATGTCTTGTTCATCTCATGTCTCATGTTACTCATGTTTCGACATGTTGTGGGGAATGGTGCCTACCAGTCACATTATCACCTTGACTTGCACAACTGGTTAGGTAAAACCCAGTAAGATTTAGGATTCTATCCGGGCAGTTCGTGCATGTTCTTTCTTAAAGCACAGAGGATTGATATGGACCTGGCAGCCAAGGCCATCAGTAGTGTTAGTCCTAGGAGTGAACTATGATAATTCAGAACTTGTCATAGTTCCGAAAAGAAACCATTTCAGGCGTATGATTTATGATTGAAGTTGGTGCATTCACTGGGTTATACTGCTTCATAACTAGGATACTTGGACCTCAAATGATTTAGCACATCAGGCAAAGATCAATGTTCTGTGAAATGCAGATCGCCATATACATGATTTCTAATTTCAGTGCATTTATTTCCATGTCCAATGTCATTCAATGTGTCATTCACTTTGTCAAAAAAATGAACTGAAGTCACAGTGTACTGACAAATTGACAGACACAAATTTACATTCAAGTACATGTCATGAAAATGTGTCCAATTGGACATTGAAGTCAATCCATTCACTCAGATTAGCACCCATGGTGCTGGAATATTTACCTATATTTACCTACATTTACCCCATTTTTATGGCCCAGTTTTGTAGGTTTTTATCTACCAGCACCATGGGTTGCTTGCATTTGGGATATATCTGGTTAAATTATAACGACCTCACTGTTCTCCCTCACTGGACTCATGTTTAATAAGGGAAATCATCCCCAAATGGCCTCAATTCAGGTTACTGAAATATTATAATTTACCCAGATACTTTAATGATATCATATATAATTAATGATCAAATGTATCATCCAACAGAAAATGGTACCATTATATACCATTATATCCCGCTGGTCATCGTTTCAGAACCATCCCTGGTATCCCCAAGTCCCCGAGGCCTGCGCCAGCGACATTGCGCTGCAAACCGTGGGCGTGACGGCGGTGAACTGCTTCGCGGGCGGGCGATTCGTGTTTATAGGACGCGACGACGACACGAATGGAGCACTAGAAATCTAGAACTCATTGGGTGAATGGAGCACTAAGCCATTTTTTTGGCCATGAATTTCACTAATATCTAAAATAGTTGGTGGTGTTTAACTATTTTAACTATTCACTTTCACTGCGACTTGACTTCATTGAGGGTTTAACAGGGTTCGTCCCCTTCAAAATGAAATTGATGAAAGAGAATGGAAGTTTAGTTTAGCCAGCAAACAAAGGTGGTTCATTGGATGGGTTGAAGGAAAGTGTTCTCAAATACACATGGCGTGGCTTAACCAGTGAAACAACATGTTTAACTCCCAAAACACCAGAGTTTATCAGCAGGATTAAGCACCTAAAGAATGTTTTAGCCTTAGCATCAAAAAGAGGACGCATTAGCCATCATTTCTTCTCTTTTGGTTTAAGGAATCATTTCAATCAATTGACAATGTTTAGCCAACAGATGGACGACATGAAACTAAAAAAACAATCAGAAGGAGCATAAGTGGATTGGTTAAAGGAACAATCCACAAGAAATCATTGTTTAACACACCCGAAATTTCGCGGGTGGTCCAGTGATTGATCTCAGATGATCTTGGGGAATGACGTCCAGCAAGACCCCGGCAGTGAACATCAGGATGTCAGGGGTTTGTTCGTTTTTGTAAGACGTTTTTTTTACACTGGAACTGTGTTGCTTGCCTGGAAACAATTGAATCCAGAACTGAAACAGATTCAGGTACCTAACAATTATTAACATATGATAAAACGGCTATCATATGCTATCACATATAAGCTCATATAAGCACTTGTGTTTTTTGTTTCCGGCATTGTTTGTTTTCCATTCCCAAATGTGATGGCGAATCCAGGCAACTTTTGCCCGGGATGAAATTCACCAACCAACCAGTTAATCAGAAACAAGTTCATCTAACTGCGTGTGGTGGTTTTATAGAACCAAACCCAAGCTGGTTGGTGGCTTGAAACATGATTTTTATTTTCCATAATATATGGGATGTCATCCTTCCAATTGACGAACTCATATTTGTCAAGATGGTTAAAACATGTTAAAACCACCGACCAGCAAGAATACTTAGAGAATCTTAGATACCTCAATCTGTTTCAGTAGTGAACACCTAACAATCAGTTCTTTAGAACCTCAGATTCTGCATTTCGATAGGAGCTCCAAATACCGAGAGCGCCAGGTGCAGGGCTGTGGAGTGTCATGATTTGGGTTTGTGTTGATCATGGGATCACACAATTGTCTTGATTATATAACATATATCTAATGTGTTAATTAAACATCGCAATTATGGGGGTGTTCCAAAATAGTTTTTTTTTGGAAATAAACAAATCAAATATACATAAGTCCTTACGTGTATATATGATATGATATCATAATTATTTAATAGATACTAGATCATAGATAATAGATAGCATAGACAATAGATAACATGATAACATGATGACCCAATGAGATTCGAGGTGTCCAGTCCCATCTGAAAAGACACCCCCAGGGCAAAAACACGGTGCTGTTCTTCCAGGTTAGCTATTTGTGAAATCGATGTGGTCATCCGAGGGCCAAAGGACGAACGTGGTGGGTTTGTATTTCGGGGCATTGCTGGTGAATGGTAGGTTAACCAAAGGATGAACGTGGTAACACGTTGTAACATGGTTGAATTGTTTGGGTTTGCTCTTCAGCAAATATTATATACAAAGGCGCTTGGTATTCTTGTTGATCTACTTCATATCCCGCTAAAGAGTGAAGTAACATTTCGTCGCCTCGGCAAGAAGCCTGTGTGTGCCTGGACGTGCCTGGATGTTTTAAAATGTGTTGTAGCTTATTGTCAGCTCTTGATGGACAACAGGCCAGAAAGCATTTCACGAGTCCATTAAGCTTTCTCATGAAACCTATAGGGATTTTTCCCAGGTCTTTGACCATTACACACCCAGTATGATGTATACTATATATATATATCCACACTTTATATAATATATCATATATCGTATGTATATTCTGTATCTACATACAACAGCCACATCGTTGCTGCAAACGCCCTTTTTTTCTTCGGTGACATCCAATCACCAAATTGCTGGTGAATATCCCAACTTGTTATTGTTGAACATGTTGTGTTCATTGATATTCTCAGTTATATAACATTTATCCAAATTGTTCATGTTTTTTTCTTATCCCGGTCAAAGATGGACAAGTACTCTAAAGGTCACCAATTTCTAGAAGGTAAACTAAGATAAGACAAAGTCAGCAATTTCCAGGGAGATCATTCCGTTTTTTGTAGCAGATTTCTGGTCTTACAAATGTCATCAGGTCAGTGGCCATTTGAGGAACCGATTTATTGGAGGTACCGATTCCATATATAAGGCCTATTTTTCAGGCCTATGTAAGGGAATATCCCCACAAAATATGGTCTTATATGGTGCAGTACCTCCATTTTAGGATCCTGAAATTCCCATTGATCAGGAGGTGAAACAGTACATGGGAGCCATTGGTCGACCGGTCGATATTCGCTGCTCGGTGACGGTGATGTTTTTTGGGAAAATCGTTGAGGTCAAAAAAAAAAGTTGATTTTCCAGGATTTACCATTTTTAAGAAGGGTAACGCATCTATTTCTATGGGCCAAGGCTTCCATGGCTATGTAACAAATAGCCAGAGGGTACCATGTTTAATTATACACTGTTGTTTTTTTTGTATAGAAACCATCGGTTCATTTCAAATGGATTGAAGTTTGAAAGTCCCAAATCCCCATTCCATCCCATGTCTGATCATCATGTTCCCTACCCTCTGGTAATTTAACATAGCTATGGAACATCACCATTTTTAATGGGAAAATCCACTATAGATGGCCATTTTCAATAGCTACGTTAGTTTACCAGAGGGTATTGTTCAAAGGCGCACCACGCAGATTTGGACAAATCCACATTCCTCCTCTATAGAAATTATAAGGGGGTTCTCATGACTGAGGTTATAGGCTGTACATTGCCGGGACAGAGATGACTCTACAGCATTCCACGTGAAATTATATATTCTGCTTCTACACAACAGTTATATTTGATTAAGTTGAGGAACTTGTTCACTATCAGTGAGACAACTCTCTATGTTTTCATTCAGGGTGATGAATACTTTAATTGTTGGAGAAGATTCCCTTGGCAGCAACACAGTTCATGTGACTGATGTGACTGGAAGTAGCTGGTTTTCTACACGTTTTCAAGGTCCTTCTTTGGCAGGTGCCTTCCCATAGCTGGATGGTGCTTTGGAACATGAATTTTATGACTTTCCATACCTTGGGAACAATAATCCCAACTGACTTTCACTCCATCATTTTTCAGAGGGGTAGGTCAACCACCAACCAGATAGCCATGGCATGCCCTCAGCGCTCTGAGGTGTAGATGGTGTTGGAATGCTTCCAGAGGACGAAGCTGCAGAGTTGGACGTTGCGCCTGGATGAGAGTTGAAACCAGCAGCTTGATATCTCCACTTTTTCAGTTCCATTGTTTTCTTGGAGATGTCAAAAACTGGTGGTGTATTTTTTGAGTTTTCCTAATTTGTTTCTTGGAGATGGTGTATTTCCACAACTTGTGAAAACTGCTGAACTGGCTTAACTGCTATAGGCTCCAAGCCACCACTTTACACAAATCCCATTTGGGTCTGCCTGAAAATGTGAGATTTACTCCAATTGATGGCAATTTTCAAGAAAACTGATGATCAATGGTCATCAATCAGTGGAGAAAAAGTGGATGCAGTGTGGTTTTGGGTATCAGACAACTTGCCCAACATTTTCCCCCACATTTTCCCAACATCTTGTGGGATCCAACACAGGATCGCATCCGCATTATCAAACCTTCGATCTTGTGCGGCTCGTAGGGGCGACCCAACGTTAGCGGTGAAGCAATCGAAATCAGGGAATTGTGTGGAATTGATATAATGTCAACCCCGGATTTTGCTAAACCATGGTTTATATTAATTAGGGGGGTACTCCTCCAATAGTCATTTCATCCAATACTTTTTTATGGTACCCCCCCCATTTTTCACCAGCCGTAAACGGGGTTTATTAATCCAGGGTTGACATTACCTTGGTGACTTAACCGGCAAAGTTGGCTTGGGAGAAAATCAGTGATTCGGCGATTCTGTGTTGCTGCTGTCATATGATTTGATGGTCGATTAGGTGATGTTTGGAGAGGAGAAGAAATCTAGAAACGGTATACCCTCTGGTAAACTAGCAGTTTGCTATTGAACATGGCCACTTAAAGTGGATTTACCCATTAAAAATAGTGATTTCTGGTAAACATACAAAAAGCTATTGAAAATGGCCATTTAGTTCGTGGATTTACCCATTAAAAATAGTGATTTTCCATAGCTATGTAAACGTTTACCAGAGGGTAAGGAAACTCTCGTGCAACCAGTTTAAACACAAACGGAACATTTGATATTTATTTTTGTGACAGACTGGACGATAGATTTGTTGGGTCATTTGTTTTTCTTTGATCAATGTTCAGACTTTCAGTGGTATCCAAATGTATTTCCGAATAGGTGTGTTTGATCATTTCCATTGGTTTCCTGAAGCATATTCATATTTTATCGCATCAAAGTTGGCATTTGTATGCCTACTACAGTTATTTCCTCACTGAAAGAAGTGGTTCCATGTTTTTTTTCAAGTTTATAGCAACTTTGGTAATGTGAAGTCCCAATAAACCCAATGCTACATCGTCCCCAATTATCAACCAAACAAAAACATGTTGCATAATCCTCTTACTGGAGCTATACCGACCCAATATGAAGTTAAAAACCCCATTTAAAGATGGTTTAAGAACCAATGTTGCCGCAAGACATATTCTTCACCATCAATCACCATTTCCCAGCCAGTTTCCAACCGTACTTACCTCAGAAGTTCACCATCGTTGCACCAATTTTCATAAGTTACCCTCTGGTAAACATACAAAAAGTTATTGAAAATGGCCCAGTCGAAATAGTGGACTTATCCATTAATAGCATGGTGGATTGTTCCATCGATTTTTGTAACAGTTTACCAGAGGGTATATATGTTCATTAACCCATTATTAACCATTATTTTAACCATGGATTACCACTATAATCCATGATTAACCATCATTAACCCATGATTAACCCATGATTAACCCATCATTAACCATCACATTAACCAATGTTCGTTTACCGGTGAATCTTTCACCGGTGAAACACCGAGGGCAACCGCTGATTCCATGGACAGTGCCTTGGTGGAACGCACTCGGCCCTATGGCGCACCCGAGGCATTGCTGCGCGGTTTTTGTGGGTGGTCGGTTCAGCCAACTCCAGGGATTTTTGGTTTTGTTGTTTTCTGCAGAACAAATACCCTCTTGTAACGTTCGGGACACAAAGATGGTCTATCCTTATAAATCCAGTCGTCATGGCGATGCAATGGATTTTAGAGGGGTTACCCTCTGGTAAGTTAACATACCTTCTGGTAAACGTTTACGTAACGAACTGGAAAGATCCACCATGCTATTAATGGGTAAATCCACTATTTCGACTGGGCTATTTTCAATGGCAAACTGTTAAATTACCAGAGGGTACAGGATGTTTGGATGTTTTTTTTTTGTATGTTTTTGTTCTTGAAGGGAAAGGGATTTTAACCAAAGAAAATGGGGATTAATCAAGTGAATAGGGATATCTTAGTGATATCTTGATATGAGTTTGGGGATATCCATGGATATCCAATTTTACGGCAATTGATTTTGATGAGAAAATAGTGATGAAGAACAAGAGTTTGGATATAGTTGCCCCAGTCATGGACAAACCAATGTTTTTGTTCCTCCAAGACTATAGAATTCATGGTGGTGATCGCTGAAAAGTTGTGTTCATCTGCTGAAAAGTGTTGTTTGTGATCAAAATATATCGGAGATTCCATCCCCAGATCGATTGTCATTTTTACAACTCCGTAGAAGTTCACCTTTTTATAAAAGAAACTCATCAGCAAACATCAGGGATTTTCCGCAGAATCATTTTTTTTCACGTAACAATTTGACAAGGTATGATTTCTGGTTGGTGGTTTGGAACAGTTTTTTTTCCATATATTGGGAAGAATCATCCCAACTGACTAATATTTTTCAGAGGGGCTGAAACCAACCAGATTTATATTTCGACACTAATCTAAACATCATCATTGTCTATATATTTTCACGTATTTTGACAACATTCTGCCTTCCACAGAGCAGGTAGAGTCATCAGAAGTGGAGCGATGGTTAGGCGCACCTGGGTGCCTGGGTGGAATACTTTTCTATAATGGGCTATTGATAATGATGTAATGGTTATCTGCAATGTTTTTTCAGACAAACTTATGGTATTATAACCCATAGGATCCATGGTGCTGGTATATATGCTAACATTTACCATCAATATACCCCAAATGTTAGCATATATACCAGCACCATGGATCCTATGGGTAATGATTTGTATTATGATTATACTACTACATACTTATGGGAGAAAACACACGTTGCAGTTGGGACATGATCCTCGAAAAAAAGGGCCGGTGATGTTTGACATTGAACAGCCGGAAAAAGTATAATCCAAAAAAACATACAGGTATACATGATTTCCATATAATCATAAATAATCATCAATAATCATAAATAATCCAACATCGTTCCAAAATCGTGTTTTTTTCCTTGTCCTTAAGTTGTGTCCCATTTTTCACAAAACTTCTGAAATTCGCCACGAACTCCGCCAGATGTGGAGTTCCTGAAGATGGGCTTCTACAAGGCCACGAGATCGCCGCGGCGTTTTGGTGGTTTTGGTCAGGATGAGCAACGGGCTATGACCATAATTCCGATGAGTTTATCATATATATATAATTATATATATATATTTAATTATGTATATGTATAACTAATCCAAATGAGTCTAACAAACATCATTATTCATCACCTATTCACATCATTCTTCCTATAGAACTTATAGAACCTTTGTTTTAGTGTAAGGTAATGACATGTAGTTCTGAGTTTCTCATATTTTTTTCTGGTAACATCTCACCAGTCCTGCCATGTCGACGGCAGATCTGCTGGTGCAGTGGCATGTTCAGCTGCGTCAACGGCGCAGCCAGGGGACCACAGGGGCAGCTGGCGATGTTATGTGTTTTTTTTAGGCGGATTTTCACATCGCCAAGATATGGACAAGCAATTATGACGAGTTATTTTTTTCAACATTTTCATATGGATAAGTTGTGACAAGTTGATTGTTGCTTGAACAAAACACCTTATAGATTACTGGAGGGTAGCCATGAGGGTTTGAACCTTTGAATGTACCCAGCCAAAGAAAATTGGGTTCAACCAACAGATCAACAGCATGTGAGGATTGATGGAAGGATCATCGATTGCCCGAGTTGAGCTATCCATATGCCGGAAATCCATGGAAATTCCTTAACCGTGAAAATATGCCGGCATTGCTTAAAAATCTGCAGAACTTCTCCCATTTTGATACCAGAAACTGCCAGAATTCTGTTAAATTCTGAGGATTTCACCTTCCTCATTGGCTTTGCTGTGATCACAGGCCGAGATAGGGAGGACGAGATAGGGAGGACCATGGATTCGCAGTTTGTGCAGATGAGGCGCTAAAAACAAACGCTAGCTGTGTGGAACTGACCCTTTGGTAATTTAACATAGCTATTGAACATGGACCACCTATAGCTGATTTACCCACTAAAAATTGTGATTTTCAACAGCTATGTTAGTTTACCAGAGGGTAAGTCCTATTTAAGTCCTGTTTCTTCTGCTTAAACTAATATGATGCTGCATACAGTACTCGACGTAAATGAAGAGACGACCAACAAGATTTGCAATGTTTCTTATATGTGTTTAAATGTTATAAATGTTCATGTTGATCTCAATTGTGAATATGTAGATATATTATAGGCTGGGTCAGGACCCCAAATCAACCCCACATATAGTTGACCAATGTTGATTAATATACTTAAATCATTTTTTTTGGTTTAATAATGTAGATTAAGTGTAGACCCAATAGTGCATATACTTAATAACCCTATTCCAAGCAATTGATTTCTAGATATAGTATTAAGTACGTTTGTCAACTATTTCTAGATATGAAAATGGTATGTTATTGATTTCTAGATATGGACAAATTGATATTAGCATACTAAGCCATCTAAGCCTATATTTTCAGAAATCCATATCATACCAATTTATTGGTTATATGGTTGTTAATGAACCCTGTGATTGTTATATATTGTTAATTAACCCTACATACTCAACTGCTAAGTGATATAGGGAGAATGCTCTTACCCCTGACTTTTCGCCAGATAATGGTTGTTGGTTACTGGGTATGGGTCAATACCTATAGATACATTTTGAGTGGGATGAACATCCATAAATCCCAGCTATGACTTGGGGTTCACCAGGTAAACTAACATAACTATGGAAAGATCCACCATTTTTAATGGGAAAACTCGCTATTTTACCACCATTTTACCAGGGTTTTAACCCATCCCCACTGTTTTTTTTGTTTTGTTATCTCCATGATTTTCTTCCCAGGTGAAATGAGGACAGTGGCCGGCAACGGCACTGAGCCTGTGCGCAACGTGGATGAATGGGAGGAGCCGCAACGGGGGTTGGAATGTGGAGGAGAATTATAGACAAACGAATACAAAAACCGAACAGAAGGTGTATAAGTAGAATATAAATGAATATAAGGTGTATGGTTCATACATAGTATATGTAATAGTATATAGTTAATGCATAGCATATGTATGCAGATGTATGTATTATATGTATATTTGTTTAGACATTTTGATTTACCCTCTGGTTATTTAACATAGCCATGGAACATGGTTCATTTATAGATGGTTTACCTATTGAAACCTCCATTTATAAGGGATTTTCCATGGCTATGTTAAATAACCAGATGGTACTTGTAGAAAATATGTTGACTACAGTTTACATGTCCATGCGTGTGGTAAACGAGGTGGTAAGACTGTGGAGAAGTCAGACCGTTTCTATGGGTAAATCAAGAACCCCCACAACTAGATGTTACCCCCTAGGTAAATTAACAGTTTGACCCTGAAAATGACCAATTTATAGTGGAAACAAACAAATTCCAACGCCAACTGCCAGGGTCTGTTAATTTACTGGAGGGTAAATTCTGAAATCAATGTAGTTCTGCAATGAAACCAACGATTGCTGCCTTTTTCACCAAGAGTATGGACGTTCCCAGTGCCATTGAACTCATTGCAAGGACTTGTACAGTGGATGCCTCAGTACCTAAAGGGATACCGTTGGGATGTGGGTAAGGTCCGTTGATCAATGTAATTGATCCCTGATTTTGTTTGCCGAACCAATCATTTCACAACAACATAATTTCATGAGTAACCCCTGCAATAATGAAGTTGTATTTTACATCCCCCAACAAACATAGATAGACCCTGCGTGTTGGAAGATTCATTTTCACACCACGTTTTTTTTGCAGGGTCGACCAGCTAATTTACTGGAGAGCAATCAATTTATTATGATACACTTGGACTTTGGATATGTAGTATATCAACAATATATTATTATCATATATCATGAACTTGATATTATGTATATTAATTAATGGGATTTGGATATAATACAGGATTGCTACATCAACTTATATTAATTACAATTTAGTACATGTAATTAGATGTTCTATCATTAGATTCCCCAAATGGTGTATTTCCCATGTATAAAGCATATATAAAAGTCTCATATTGATTGTCCATGAACATATGTCCCATTGATTTTCCATAATTCTCTCAGACTTTTCCCATGTATATCCCAAACTTTTGGAAAACCATATAAATCATATACTGACCATATATTAACCACATGCAAACCATATATATATATATATGTATAAATCATATATTCACCATGTATAAACCACATACAAACCATATATTAACCATATATTAACCATGTATAAACCACATACAAACCATATATTAACCATATATTAACCATGTATAAACCACATACAAACCATATATTAACCATCTATAAACCATATATTAGCCATATATTGACCATATATTAACCATGTATAAACCACATACAAACCATATATTAACCATATATTTATACATACAAACCATATATTAACCATCTATAAACCATATATTAGCCATATATTGACCATATATTAACCATCTATTAACCATACATTAACCATATATTGACCATATTTCCCATGGTTATAAACTATATAAACCATGGAGATCACCATGCCCTGCGGAAAATCTGCTGCGCTAAGCCGTCCGCGTGGGCTCGGTGAACGGCATGGCGCTCAGCGCGGACGGGTTGACGCTCTACTGGGCCGAGCCGCACCGGGCGCCTCGGCGAGGTTGAGGTTGGCAGTTGAGGTTTTTGAGAGATTAATAGACATTATTAAATCTAGTTATAAATAGAGATTTATATGATATATTGATTTTTAGATTGATGATTCTGGGGAAGATATTTAAGATCCTTGGGAATGTTACTTTGAAAAGAAACCTACAATGTGAGGCCCCCCAGTTATAAGTTGGTTTATAAACCCCATTAACTATAGTTAAACCATACGTAGTTATTGGAGTTATAAACCAACTTAGCTATCTTGGGGGCCTCACATTGTAGACATTATATATTATATCATATATATAAATCTAGATTAATATATTATTAATATATTATATATATGGTGATATTATATACAGTTGGTGGTTTGAAATATTAATACAATATACATAAATATATTTATACATACATATGTTGTTTCTGTTATATGATGTTATTGTATGTATATATGTAGTTGATATTAGTTGTTTTTATATTAATATAGTTTTGCTATTGTAACTATATCATATATTAGTTTACTATACTTTTAATATACATCATATTTTTGTTATATGAATATATGATGTTATATTATATATATATATCTATATAATCTATAGCGGATATGAGTTGATATTAGCTGATATTAGTTGATATTAGTTGATATTAGTTGAGATATCTGTATATATCTGTAGCCAATGGGATTTATATGAATAAAAAACTCTATAAATATCTCCACTATCCCATCGGACAGCTTCGGTTCACCTTTGAACCGTACTGGCATTTAATAAAAAGATATACCCTCTGGTAAACTAACATAGCTATGGAAAATCATCATCTTTAATAGGTAAATCAACGAACTAAATGGTCCATATTTTCAATAGCTATGTAAGAAATTACCAGGCCGGGTAAATTCCATTAGATTCCATTAAACCACCATAAATCCCATGGAAAATCACCATTAAAATACCAGCAATTACCATTAATAGTCACCGGAATATGTTTGAATAAATTGTCTGGATGAACTGATGCTTAGGCCTTGATTCGTAGGGTTTAACCAAAACCAATCTTAGGCGATGGGGATGAAGAAATAAGTCTTGGGAGGATCCAACTGCCATGCCAAATGGATTGCAACTATGGGATGGTTAGATGATGGTTTGGAATTCACACACTTTACTGAGATCATAAATTTAACTGTTATCCCAAATATAAGTAAATGAAATTTCACTATGAGTGATTTAATTCAAACAACTATGCAAATATATTATCCCAATAAATTTCACTATAAGTTGATCCTAATATCATATATATATATCCCACTCTTACTATAATTCCCAATAAATATCACTTTCTGTTTTATCCTGGATATCCCGTCACTTTGGTCATCTTTTGGTTGTCATCCCAGAGAAACAGGGATCATGTTGGACGGTGCTGATGCGGATGACGATGATGATTGCTACTGTTAAACCGTTATTGATTTTTGGATTGATAATTCTGGGGAAGATATTTAAGATCCATTGTTTGATTTTATACCCTCTGGTAAATTAACATAGACCCTGAAAATAACCCATTTTTAGTGGAAACAAACAAATTCCAACCCAATTGCCAGGGTCTATGTTAATTTACTGGAGGGTCATATGATCTGGTTGGTGGTTTGGAACATTTTTTATGACTTTCCATAATATATGGGAATGTCATCATCCCAACTCACGAACTCACTCCATCATTTTTCAGAGGGGTAGGTCAACCAACCACCAACCAGTACATCATATGGTTTTTTGTTATATGATTATATGATGTTATAACAAAATCATATAATCAGATAACATCATATAACATCATATAACATCATATATGATTGATATGTTAACCACCATCATTATACATATTTCATTTCAAGATGGTTATTGCACCACCAACCAGTGACTTTCTCGTTTTCTGCGGTCAATTCCAGGTCCGCGAAGCCAACCTGGTGAATGGCTCGGTGAGGACGGCAATTTAGTTCGTGGATTTAGCCAGCTATATAGCATGGTGAATCTTTCCAGTTCGTTATGTGAACGTTTACCAGAGGGTATGTCTATTCATTGCAGGGTAGATCAGAGAAATATGTTCTGAGCTTCAGATATATGTCTATGTATATATATATATAGAGAGAGTTGTGGTAAAGAAGCATTTGATCCTGTGATCCCGTTGCTTTGTGCTGAACAGCGCACACGTTGTGAACCATTTCTAGCGCAAAGATACATCCATGGGTTTCGCTAACATGGACCTTATGAGAACGGCCCATCAAAATCTCGAAGAACCTCATATCATCTTCCAGACGCATAGATGTTTTGGTTGATTTAACTTACATCTTAAAAGTCAAAAAAACATTTATGTGTTTCTTAAAAAACATGTTTTTTCTTCCATATGTTTTCCCTATCCCATGACGGATCCATGGTGCTGAGAGAAATATGCTAACAAAAATGTTTTTTTTCTTGTTGGGATCCATGGCACAGCATACCAGCACCATGGATCCTTTTTTGGATCCGGCGGCTATGGATTTTCCCCAGTTGTTGCCCCATTAGTCCCCATTCAATGTGAGGCCCCCGGCCACGATAGCGTTCAGTTGGTGCCAATAACTCCAATTTCACGAACTGGTTTATGGTATACTTATGACGAACTAGTTACTGGGGCTTATAAACCAACTTATAACTGGGGGGCCTCACATTGTATCTAATCATGTGTTCAGTGTTGGACCACCATGTTTTGACCCATACCCATCCCATGTCCATCGTTACATTGTTACATTGTTGAAGGGGAGCCTCACATTGTTACATTGTTGAAACCATGGCTGCAGACCATCGAGGACCTTGGTGGGCGATCTCCAGGCGGGCAACTGCGTGGCGCCGGGCTTCGTCTGTGGCGACGGCCTCCCTGGCACCTCTGCAAGGCGCGAAGAATTTTGGGCCGTAAAAATTGGAAAAAAGTCGTGGAGTTAAGCAACTTAAATGGGGATTTAAATAGTGATTTAACTATGATTTTATGGGATTTGATGGGATTTGATGGGATTTGATGGGATTTGATGAATGAAACTTGGTTTGTTGAAGGTGATTTTTGACTTTCCCAACGGGATATACACATATATACACCATTCGGGCACACTATAAAAAATATTAGGGAACAGTCTTTCATGTTTTATTCATGTTTGGGAGTTCCAGTTCGTTGGGTATGGACAACCCCTATTTTCGGTAATAAATTGGGGATGTAAAAAATCTTGGGTTTACTGCATTTTTTGGACCTTGGGAATGTTACCTATTGCAAAGAAAACCTATATCCCATAGGATCCATGGTGCTGGTATATATGCTAACAAAAATGGGGTATATTGATGGTAAATAAATGTTAGCATACCAGCACCATGGATCCTATGGGTCTATGGGTATTGAATGAGGAGATAGGCTTTTACATGTTCCTTGGTGTTCCCTCTGTGGGCGGGGATCTATCCCACAACAAGAATCACGAAACAAGATCAAACAGGGTGGTATTCACTGACACGTCCCCTTCAATGGTGATTAACGAAAGCGGAGTACAACACAGAAATATATTTCGCCTGGGATCTTTGGACATACATACTATCATACTTGTATAGAAATAGCGACATAAGTTTTTTTTGTTTATTTTCTACATGTGTTTACTATTCCGTTTTTTTTTAACAGTAACATTTTGAGAAGTGACCAGTTCTGCAAGTTTTGTCACGTTTTCTCGGCAGGTTGAATGACCCACGAGGCCTGGCGGTGTGCAGAGGAGAGCTGCTGATTGCGGACCACATGACGCTTGGCGCACAGGGCGTGCCGTCTCGGAAAGACGTCGGTTGGTTCATTGGTTTTTAACATTGAAGTTTCATGGAAGTTTCATGGAATAACTGGATGTTGATTGAACTTTTGAACTCTGGCTTATTGCTTTTAAATGAGGGTATCAGCAATTTCAACACCAATGGTAGGTCTTCTGCAGTGTTATTGCAATGGAAACCGTGGAACCAAAAAGCACGGAGATTCAAGCGCCAAGTAGTGTGGAGATGAGGAGGCGGCAAGTGGTGAGTTTTCAAACGATGAACTATCGATTTTTGGGGTATTTCTACCTCACTCCACGACTTTTGGATGGGTTTGGCACCGTTCCTCAACCATTGCAGTTTTGTTATGTTGGTTTAGGATTTACCCTCTGGTTATTCAACATAGCCATGGAAAATCAGCATTTTTAATAGGTAAACCATCTATAAATGGGCCATCTATACCATGGCTATGTAACAAATAACCAGAGGGTAATCCCATATATCCCCATGATTTTCCCATATAAAACCATATAAAACCCTCATTTCTAGTGGTCAATTTCCGTATTAAAAGTCACTGCTCGGCATCCCAGGAATAGTCGCATCCGAGCCTACAACTTTGAGACGGGCATCATCACCACCAAGGTAGGCACGGACCATGGCTATTCAGGCGCGGGACATGATGAATTTGGGATATGAGTTTAACATGGCTAACAAATCAAAGATAAGGATAGGGCTTCACAATGGTTTAACCATGAAAAATATCTTTAAGTATCCAAAATGCATAGTGTTTAAATATAGTTTAAGTATGTTTGAATATCATAGGGATTAAACATGAATTAACCATCAATCAACGGGGATTTTTCACTTTCTGAAATAGTTTGGGATTTCACCATCGGGGAAGATTTGACCATGGTCCAATGGTGATTTGGGTACCATAAATGCGGCCCCAAGTGATGAAGAGTTCCAATTTAGTGCATCCAGGACCTGTTTCGGAGGGTAATTATTTATCATATTTATCCAGTAATCTTCGGTACAAAAAGCATCTTAGGGGGATTACTTGGAAATGAGTTGGGATTGATATGTGATACTATTTTCACCTATCAGCCATAACATGGGTACTTAATGGTAATATAATCATATTATATGGTAACTTATGATAGTTGTAGTTTAGATATCAAAAACAACTATCATAAATTACCATAGTATGACAGTTCTCATCGTATCTGTAAGTTAAGAATCATAACTTGCATGTCTACACTTTTCTGCCTCGATCTCCCCGCGACTCTTTTTGAGGCGACGGTGGTGCACCCAACTTGGCCAAGCTCAGCGGTCCCACAGGGGTGGTGTGCGATGACCTTCGAGGCGTGGTGAGATGTTGGAGTTTACAGTAAAATCAGATCAGATATTGATAACATATAAGTAATATCCATTGTAAGTGGATGGGATATTGATGTATTTTGATTTATATTGTTGATATATAGATTAGATACTGAAGTTCCCATTTCAATATTGAAATCAGTGATGATTGGATATTGGTTCTTGAATGGTGCATATAGAATCCCTCTGGTAATTAATTGGTTGGTCATTAATTGGTGGATGGCAACTACTCCGATAGGGTTTTATATATACGTATATATATATATGCCATTGGTAGGGATGCCGAAAAAAAGTGTGGGTCATATTCCACGTTTTGACCACAGCACCTGTGAAACCAAGAATCATTCCCCATTCTTCTTGAGTTGTCAACGCAAAATGGTGAAACGGAGATGTGATGCTGCAGTATGAGACACAACTTATACAGTGGTCGGAGATAGTTGAAATTTCCCATTTGACAGAATTGTTCCATGTATAACTCTGTATAACCCATATCATAAGTTTATTTTATATAGGAATCATTGTGTTGATCAAGATTGTGCATTGATTGAAATCCAAAGTTGACCAGCTCCATTCATTGACTCCTTGCGACGTCAGGCTACTGGATCGCAGACACCGGCAACTCCGCCATTCGCGGCGTCGGGTCCTGAGATGACAACGAGGATCAGTCGCCAGTCGCAGCAAAAAAGAACGCAAAGAGATAGTATGTCCCAAAGGCATCCAAATGGTTAATCAATGGTTAATCAATGGTTAATGATGGTTTAATGATGGTTTAATGATGGTTAATGATATCTGGTTGGTGGTGACTGGAACCATGGAATGGATTATGGAATTTTAGGACTTTCCCATCATATTGGGAATGGAAAGATCATCCCAACTGACGAACTCATACTTTTCAGAGGGGTAGGTCAACCACTAACCAGAAGGTATTGGTGAGATTGTTGTTTCTGAGCGTTCCCAACCATCAATCCTACAATGTACCTATACAAGTTGAGCATATTACCCTTTGGGGATTTAACATAGCTATGGAAAACGGCCCATTTATCGATTCGTTATCATGGTTTAGCTATAAATAATACTGATTTTCCATAGTTATGTTAAATAACCAGAGAGTACATTTGATTATCAAAATTAATGGTCGGGCACGTGACCATATTCCAAGGACCAAGTTTGCTCTATGTTCTGTAAAGACCCTGGTTTCTGCTTATAGGTAGCCCCCCAAAACGATGCTGGAAAGGTTCAATTTACCACTATTTAATGGCATAGCATAGTATTTCCATGTATTTCACCATTCAATCTTTTTGGGTCGGAAATGGGTATACGGTATACCCCCCCACCATCATTCCTATCTTTATATGGAACATGGTGAGCCACTGGATTTTGAGGTACTCTATACCAGTCTTTGAGTCCCATGAGTATCCCAATGATATTTTGAGACTTATTCCATATTATTAATTATTGATATATATATATGTATATATACATACATATATATATACATATATATATAGTGATACTGATCCATATGAATAGTATGCATGATTGATCTAAATCACAGTGTATCCCCTTGGATCATGATGAAAGCAATGTTTCGACCATTCCCCCGGGGCCGACGTAAGCGATGCCCGGAGGTCAGGGTAAGCCCCGGGCAGTCGGACGTCATCTCCACCGTGGTGGGTGGCTTGGGACAGGCGCCACACAGCGCCACAGGTGGAGGGATGAAGGTCGTGGTGACATGGGCCCCATTGAACTGAACCAAACTGGTGGCCTTACTGAAGATCTGAAAAGCTTGGTGAATCTTACCCTCTGGTGAATCACCATTTTCAATGGGAAAACTATTTCGACTGGGCCATGTTCAATAGCTTTAACTGTATGTTTACCAGGCCGGATAAATCCCATTCGATTCCCCATAAATCCCATTAAATCCCATTAAATCACCATTAAATACCATCAAACATCAAACATCTTGGTGAATCTTAAGTGAATCGACTGGTGACTGGTGGAGCCACAAAAAGACTAAAGTGACTAAAGTTTTCGGGATGGTCAGATCCTTCCAGAGATGACCCGAGGAAATTCCCAGTTTTTTTTTAATCACGGCTGGCTGATGACCCTGGTTTAAAATGAATACAACATACTTCATATGAAGATAACTCACATATCACTCACATATACGTACATCATAGATTCATATATTATTTAGAATTAGATACTATATATATATATATTACTATAGGCTATATATAAATTACATGCAAACCATATTTGAACAACATTCGAAGCATGTTAAGAATAGAAGTGTGTAAACACCATATCAACACCATCAACAACATATCAACATCTAGAAAGCCATATCAACACCATACAAATATATAGACACTCTAAATATAGAAACCATACCATATAAACATACATAAACATGACCATGTACCTATATAAACAGATATAAACATATATAACAGAAACCATATAGATTCAACCATACAGATTCATACACCATAGATTCATATTATATATATATATATATATATATGTTAGCCATTTATAAACAGATATAAACCATCTATATCCATATATTGACCCTATATAAACCATAAAGCAAACCGTCACCCAAGGGTTCCGCCCCTTCCGCGCACTTCAGGGCCTGGCGACGCCGGGCACCTGGAGCAACCAGGCGCAGTTGGATCATCCTATGCAGCTGGCGACGCCTGGAAGAATTTTCCATGGGTGATTTCGTTTGGGACTTCCCATGGGAATGGTAATGGGTTTCATGATGGTTAGTGATGGTTAGTGATGGTTAATATATTTTATTACTATATGTTTATGATATGGTTAATCAATGGTTAATGATGATTAATGATGGTTAGTGATGGTTAGTGATGGTTAATGATAGTTAATGATGGTTAATAATGATGGGAATAGTTGTGATTACTAGCCATTATGAACTATCAAACAAACCAGAAAAACCAGGTATCATTAACCATCAACCAGGTATCATGGTAATGGGTAGTGGTGAATGATACCTGGTTGATGGTTAATGATAGTTAATGATGGTTAGGTTAATGGCTATGGGTACTACAGGATATGGATTAACACCGGGAAATCCATGGGAATTCCAAGAAAAATATGATTTAAACATTATTTTTGAACCAGAGGGTAATGGTGATTTTTTTGGACACAGAGTTTTCCGGAGGAAATTTTCCAGTTTTTTTTTGGTTGATTGGTGATTTTTGATGGAATAAAATGGTGAAGGAATGGACTTTGATGCTGATGTCATGGTGAATTTCGTGGAATTGTTGATAGAATTTGATAGGAATTCATGGGATTTACCCTCTGGTCAGTTAACGCTACGGTCAATGGCCTTAGTTCAATGATTGATGATTTACCTATTCAAAACTTGAGAGAAGATGATGGGGATGAGTCAATAGCTCCAGTAGAAGTAGTGAGGAATCGATCCCAATAATGTCAGTTAGTTTGTATTTTGGGAATTTTGAGAACTATGCATGGTTTGCAAAACATATGATGCAATTTATGAAGCTGATGGCTCGCATATCACATCATATCATCATATCTTCCCCATACACAAATATCCCTAAAGCCATGTGCCATCGTGACTTTGGCTTTTCAATGATCGTGTCTTGTTAAGTTTTGGAGGGATCACATTTTCGAACGAACGAAGGGACTAGTGAAGTGGCAACGAAGGGATGAACATCCATCTCAAATCCTCAGTTTCATTGGGGACTGTTCCTGGCATTTCCCAGATAGCTGAGATTATGTGTTTTTCCCCATATGGTAGATCTTTGTGTGGTATTGGTCAACCCCTGATGCAAAAACTCAACGCCAAGAAAGGGATGCTTCGGCAAGCCCAGATGGTTTGGAAGTTTTGACTTTGTAAAATCGTTGAAGTCAATATTCATAGGTTTCAACCCATCCACAGAATATGATCTACTTCAATATCTAATGATAATCTGCATGCGTATTAAAACCTATGATAATTTATACCATTGGATTGGAGAGCGTTCAGCTGTAGCGATTTTAATCTGAACATCAGGATGTCAGAGGAAAATGACGGAGCCATACCCGTACGAGGCATACAACCGTACCGTATGCTCGCTATGATTTAGTGGTTATCCTCCCGCAAGCATAGAAAGTCGAAACTTAAATATGGATAATTCTTGATAATTCACCACTGTGTAGATCATTTCACCGGACACTTTTCCATAGATTTCCATCGTTTCTTGATGCTCGACATGTCGAGTCTTTGTCGGTAGATCTTTCCCATCGGATCATCCGCCTGAGGATGTCTGAAAGGTGAGGGTGGGCTTCGGGGGACCGTTGATGCCGTTGATGATCGATTGTGATTGCCTAGTCAGACACTCTGGAATAAATAATTGATCACAATCATATAGAGTGATAGTTGAATTGATGAATTGATCACAATTAGAGTCATCAGAATTAACTCTAGTGATAGTTGAATTGATCACAATAGTTCATGATTTGATTAATTCATTAAGAATCATACTTGATGACTATTCTATTTGATGAAAACTGATCTGAGAATAGTTGATTATTTGGATTATTGATGATTTTAGTCATAGTTGATTGCCAAGTGGCCATTATTTGATGATCAATAATCCAGATATCATCAATCTAATGTGATAAAAAAGATTGGACTATTTAAGATTGGATTATTCCCCACCTGCCAGGTGAGGGTTGTTAGATTTTATGTCAGTTGCCTCCTCCTCCTCCTCCTTCTCCTCCTTCTCCTCCTCCTCCTCTCCTCCTCCTCCTCGTCCTCCTTGTCATCCTTGTCGTCCTTGTCGTCCTCGTCGTCCTCGTCGTCCTCGTCGTCCTCGTCCAACTGCGACCCGCGATCCACAGTGTTCTCTGCCG
>Ga0126342_10004106_pt1 | contig 24584 bp, 19 predicted proteins | sample Cyp1metagenome_FD_92528 | JGI IMG/M metagenome (GOLD analysis project Ga0126342, IMG submission 92528) | Coral microbial communities from Lord Howe Island, Old Settlement Bay, Australia - Cyphastrea 1 metagenome | ecosystem: Host-associated > Invertebrates > Cnidaria > Coral ...
ATACATGCATACATGCATACATGCATACATGCATACATGCATACATGCATACATGCATACATGCATACATGCATACATGCATACATGCATACATGCATACATACATACATACATACATACACAAACATACATACACAAACATACATACACACACATACATACATACATACATACATACAGACAGACAGACAGACAGACAGACAGACAGACAGACAGACATACATACATACATACATACATACATACACAAAATATACAATGTTATATAATATCTATATTTTATTATATATAGTGATATAACCCACGATATAGTGATATATATGTCCCAGTCGTTGTGGAAACCAGGACATTTTGCTCCATTTCTCCGAGGCGCCGAGCTGCTGCTGGTCTTTGACGCTCCATCCTTTGCACACGAAGCTCCAGGTGGCAACAGATCTGGCTCCACGAGAATCGCCGTTGCTTACAAGGGAAGAGATGATCCAATTTATATATCACTATACTTATGTTTTTTGGAATTAACAATAGTATTTACCATCTGGTGATGACATTCACAGTTTGCCATGGAAAGAAAAATCACCATGCTATTAAGAACGGTAAATAGATCACCTATTTCTATAGGCCATTGCTTAACCATGGCGAACTGTTAGTCATAACCAGAGGGTAGATCTAGTTAGAGGTACTGTAGGTTTAATTGATATAATAGATATGATAGGATCTAATTATTGTAAATCTAACGATTTAACTATCTCAATTTGAGGGAGTGTTGATAATGTGATATTATAGTGATTTATTGATTTGTTAATTAGTTATTAGTGAATTGATTATTCATCATATTAACCACTTGCGTTATTTTGTGAAGATTATGATTCCATCACCGGAAACTCATCGTTGGCTGTGTTCCTACGTTGCTGTATCCTGATAATTGCAAAGTGGTGGTTATTGGCGATCGAATTTACCTATCTTCACTAGAAATTCTTCCTTTTTTCCAGAATAAAACTTAAATAGTCATAGAATTTCATACAATTTCACCCTGCCCTTCCCTGAAATGTTGCCAGAATGTTGCCATCATCGGATGGTTTTTTTTCCCCCCGGATCTGATCGATTTTGGCCCGCTTGGCCCAGCACGGCTGTCCTCAATACCACGCTAATAGCAATTATTGTTGGTTGATATGGGTATGGGTCAATATCTATAGATAATTACATTTTTAGTGGGATGAACATCCATTTACCAGCTATTTGATGTTCACCAGGGGTACAAGGTTTTGACACACTGCCATATCAATGTTGATTGTATGAACCACCCATTTCCGTGAAATGTTTGTGACATATCTTTCAGTAATCCCAGTGTGTGAAAAAAATCGCCAATTTGTGGTTGATCACCATCTATGTACCACTTCCCTTTCTCGATTGTTCCCCATTTTCTCTTCAATCTCTCGGCACGTGCCGTGGCAGGTCGACATTCGGCCATTGTACCACCACGGAAGATGCTGTGAGCACGGCGAACCGCTTCGATGATCCAATTGAAATCAAGATGCGATGTGATTCCGTAAAGTGACCCAGAGAGTCAGATATTTTCAGAGTGGTATCTTCCTGATTTTCTCCGTAAACCATCACTTTTATTTATGATAGTCCATGATCATCGATCCTTTTTAGTGGATATCTTCATGTCGTAAACCTGCCATGGTCACCATCCCCAGTGGTGGTTTACGATGATGTAAAGTGACCCCCCAACGGGCTCATGGGATGGTTTTCATGAAACCGAGAGGCTCCAGAGGCTCCAAAACTTATCTTCCTGAATGACAAGTTTTTTTAGATCATCGTTACTTAAGATGTTCTTTGAATATCTACTAAATGCTTAGTGAATGGTTTATAAAGGTTTGTCAATGTTTAGTACATGGTTGGTACGGATGCTTTGTGACAGGTTTGGATTATTATGGATTATTGCTTGGGAATAATACACAGTAAATGTGTAGGCCATTGGGTACTAGTGGGCCCCCTTCAATTTTTTGGAATGGGTGATATGCAGTGACAAGCCACTGATTGAATCCAATTACCAAGATTGAATCCAAACGATCCGGGATTGAGGTCTGGGAGATCCCCAAATCACCATGGGTTTCAATACTCAAATGGTCTAATAACTTGGATGATACGGGGGTAGCCCTCCATTTTAGGAAAGCTCAGTATGTCTGTACGGAAAAGTAGGTGATGTCATATCACATAGATTCTTTGGAAAATGGACCAAGTCTGTCCATGTCTGGCCTTGTTTAGGGTCCGCTAAAACCATGTGGCATAGACGACCTTCGCCTCATTTAAGAGGGGTCTGAAGGCCTTGGATATTGAAATACTTCTTCCACTTTCAGGGGTGAAAAATATGGTAGCAGCAACATGTAATCCACATTAAGTTGGCTTTCCCAGCTGTTAATTTCCATTTATATATGTGCAAGGGATTTCCAATTGTCATGTTTGATTGCCGGAACATAGTATTATCATTGAGACAAACATATCTGGCAGGAAGTGGGTGAAGAATGAGTCACCTGAATTAGTCTAATTCCATCTAAGAGCTGTCAAGACGCTGGGCAAAAAAAGAAGGAGCAGCGTGGTTGAGTTGAATTCATCTGACTTTGGTGACCCAAGACCGGGTTTTCCAACTGAAATAATCTGGTTGGTGGTTTGGAACATGGCTTTTATTTTTCCATATATTGGACATAATACTCCCAACTGACTTTCATATTTTTCAGAGGGGTAGGTCAACCACCAACCAGTAATGCATATTTCAATTGGCTTTGGATTTCGCTGATGCGCCATTTCCTTGCACTGACCTTCAACCAGGGTGTTTTTTCTGACGTTGGAATGCATGGTTGATGAATAGGTGTATGCTGAAGCATCTCAAGTGACAAACATCTGAAAATCCGAGTATTTCACTCGCCCTCTGGAAATTGAATGAATGGGATGTATCCTTTTTCAAAATCCACTGCCCGGCTAGTTCGAATTTCTTGAACCATCGATTTCAGTCGATAGTATCATATCCTAAAATGATGACCAGGGACCAGGTAATCGTCATTTCACTATATGTTTCAACAGTCAAAACTCCCATAGCACTGGTGATTGCAAGCCCTTTCGGTTGCTAAGAGGGCCCCGTTGCCTTGACTCCAATTTTTGTCGAACATGACGCCATGAATCTTGCTAATTCCAGTATCATTCTTGGTAATTCAATGGAGGTTTCCTAAAATGGGAGTCCAAATCATCCATTTTAATTGGATTTTCATGGATTTTCCATTATAAACCATCCAGCTATTGGGGTACCCCCATGACTATGGAAACCCCCAAATAGTCAATCTATGTCAATCTCCCCATTCTTCAATTCACTCCCCAGCATTCTGCAGATTTCTGCAGCTGAAAAAGCTGTGGGATCGTCCCGGCACCGTCCTCGGCTCCAGAAGTAGACGGCTGCAGCGATCAGCAGATTCACCAGTCGAGTTTCTCGCAGACAGCCATGACAGGTGCCATTCTGTGGCTGTGGCGGCTGTGACGGATATGAATGGATATATGGCCAGATATATATATTAATATGTATATATATATACCTAAGGGTCAAAACGTCCAGCGAACCGTCATGAACCAGTTTGTTGTCATATTATGTCACCCACCCCAAATAACATCAAACTTTGGGGTTTTATTAGTCGCATCCAGCTCATGAGTCTCCCATGTTGATGTTGGGTGCCACCCTGCTCGTCGCCAAAGTTTTGTGTTTTCAGATGTCCCCACACTTCGCAGACAAAGAAAAGGTCATCACATGCTATCCCAACTATTCCTCGGTTCTATGATTTTTGGATAATGACAAAGAATGACAAAGGAATATCTTGCAATATTTTGCATTTCATAAGTCAACATAATTCAACATCGTTTTTTTTGATACCGTTTAAGGAGGTTTCCTAAGTCATGGGGGGTACCCCTTGCATCATTCCAGTCATCAAATGAAATTTGGGAAATGTTTAATCACACCATTTTCATATCAATTTGATACTCAATCATCCCAAATGTATCAATAGTATCCCAAATGATAGACACATATTGAAGCACCCATGGTGTTTCAATATTCATATTTATTGAAATTATAGTGATCTGACCAAAGGCTGGAAAAAAAGGTTGGGATTCGGGGAATCATCATTTACAAAGACCCATGGTGTTTCAAGATGTTTCATATTCAAATTGCATGAAGAACCACTAGTCACTAACAACTTGGCTTTAGTATGGATTTTTCTTCACATACCAATTGGTTTCGATTTCTGGAGCGACCATGAACGTGTATTGAACCAGCCTGGTGACGCGAGGGGGACTCCATGAATCCGTGCTAGGCATGAAGCGCTCCAGTCGCGCGGTGCTCCTCCTTGGGGCCATGGGTGCTCTGTACAGTCAGGCCAGAGCACGGGGCGGGACGCTGCGGGTCCCATGAAATCGAATGGAATATCCCCACTCACATACCCATAGGCTGCCCATAGGATCCATGGTGCTGCTATATATGGTAAGATTTACCATCAATATACCCCCAATGTTAACATATATACCAGCACCATGGATCCTATGGGATATGGTATTATATGGGTGATAATGGGTGATAATGGGTGATAATGGGTAATATATGGATCTAATATAGATTATAAACCACATACTAAGTGGGATGCACATCCAAGGAGAGTTGGGAAAGGGCGAGACAGGCGCGTCACTCCGTTCCAACCGTTCACTGTCGTTCCGGGTCGTTTCTTCCTCTCCTTTTCTTATCTGTTCCGTGTCCCTTCCTTTCAGTCGCTCCGCGTCACTATGAGAGGAGGAGAGGTGACGAATCGACGAACAGAGTGACAAGGAGGGACGCACGGGGTGGATTTATAATATTATAATGAAGTGAAAAGAGACCCATAAAATAAATTAATCATAATTAATCCAAATCCATCCAAATCGACAGAATGGAAATGACGACAGACACGAAGCGACAGCGACCATCCAAATCCTTCCAACCATCTCCTCGAGACACGTACGCCGTAAGTGGTGAGTGTGACGAGATAACTGAGACGGGACGGGAGTAACCATTTCCCATTGTATTCCCATTATTAATCCCATTAAATAACAATGTTTCATGAAAATGATGGATTATAATCCCATGAAATACCCATTTTTCATGAAAATGATGGATAGATTATGATAAATCCCATGACATTCCCATGGTCCCAGGGTAACGACGTAGCATCTCCTCGTCCAGGCCTTCCTGTCCGGTAGCGGCCGCCGCACGGTGATCTCCGGTGGTTTGCTGGGTGCATTAGGCGCCAAGCTGGCGAATCGGTTAAGTCTTGAGGTCTTAAAGTGGTATAATATATGATTAATGGTATATGATATATAATAATATATATATGGTATATCTAATATATATAATAATATATATGATTAATGAATGCATTTTTTCTTTATATGAGTTATAGAATAAGTATCTTTTTGATGTATAGTACATAGGTTAAATGAATATATATATATATATACACATTATATCATATTATGGTGATACCATCTTCATTAAATGGTATGTTTTACACATATATTTTATAGTACTACAGGGGTCAAGAATGGTTAAGATTTTGAAGAGCCGCACAAACCTAGCGAAATACTGTCGAATTTGGCTGGATGGGTCCTCTGGAGTGCATCCGAGGAATTGCTTTGGTATTGCTGGCAGGGTGCCACACCCTCTATACAAACCATGTATAATCCAACCAATAATCATATCATATACGTGCCAAACGGTTTCTCGCCCCACAAAAAACGTGGCTTCCTGACTTCATATTGTTGAAGTTATCTGACAAATACCTAAATTTGCACCATCATTGTCACCTGGTTTACAACTACGTTTTGTTTGGAAAGTATATGACTGTAATGCTTCGTTGGATGGTTGTCGCACCGAATGCCCCTATGGTCTGGTTCAAGTCATGTTCATTTGGTATGTCATTGGGATAAACATGTATAAACCCTGAAGATGTTAATATCTGATCTATTTTGTGCATACATATTTTATATGATATGGTCACCATCCGCCGCTTGGGTCACCGGATGTCACTGGAGGTCTGTCGGAATCTGCGAAAGCAGCCAATTTTCTGGGAATTCCCAGCATCCCGGGGCCATTTGAGATGAATCCTAAGGATGCAGTGGTCATAGGCGCCCGAAACGTCACGTTTCGTTTCAACATGTTTCAACGGGTCGTATTTTTCTTGGGATGATTGGGACTTTGGGATGATTTTTGGTGGCGTCGTTCCCCCTGATTTTACGTATTAGATTTATTTGATGTTCATAGTCTCATGGAATTGCGAGACAATTTCTGATGTTGTTGCCGGATTTAGATGGATTTAGGGGGAAGCACCTTGTAAGTATGTGACATAACCTGATCAGAAACATCTGGCAAACCCTTGATGACGAGTGATCTCCCCATCTTTCTTTGTGGAGGTCCCTGGGTTTCATAGGGTTGCTGGAATCCCAATGAATTTCATGGATTTTACATGATTTTACCATGCGGTAATCCAACAATATCGAACATATAAACATATGGCTATGGATCAATACCTATATAAACCATTTTTAATGGGATGAACATCCATTTTAACCCAGCTATTTTGATGTGAACTACAGGGGATTCCATGGGTTTCGACACACTGCCATATAGCAACGGAACATCCACCTTATAGATTTTTTTCATTAACAACAGCATTTATAGGGGATTTTCAAGCCAGCCATGGAGCTGATGACCCACAGCTGCTATCAATTGCATGATTCTTTGCTGTTCTTGATTGACTATTTAAGACTATTTTAAGCACATACACACTGTTTGGCATTGTTATAGCATGGTTATTTCATATGCTATGAGTATATGTATGAGTACCATTAAATTGTTTCTGGCATTTTCTCACTATTTACGACCTACCAGGCATCTTGCGGAGTCTTTTTTCGCATCGCCAGCGACCTCAGGTGATGCCAACGATGCAAAGATCAAGGAGGCCAGAAAAAAGGCCGGTCGCATTCGGCACCACGGTGGATTTCAGCAGATCAGAACAGACAACTCAGCTCCCATGACGGATCCATGGTGCTGCCATATATGGTGTGCCATGGATCCCATCAATATACCCCAGTCATGTTAGCATGTATACCAGCACCATGGATCCGCTTTAGGGCTTTAGGTGGATGTTTTTTCTAGATCTGACTATGGCGACTGAATATCCGATCCATATGACAGCGATGAGGGTTGGATTCCATGAATCTTATTGTTGGAAAATGTCATGTTTATGGACATCTCCAACAATAAACCAACAAATTATTTTCCAAAAAAACAGAAACTAAACCTAGAGTGAAATCTCCATTTTTGCCAATGAAACCCTCGGAAAAAGGTCGAAGAAAAAAAACATCGTAGGTCGAGGACCTGCAGAAGCAGGCAGAAGATGCTTTGGACAAGTTGGAGAAGGACCCCCAGGTGCTACGGGGGATATATTTGGATATGAATGTTAGTACAGCAATAATCAACCACCATCAAATACATATATATATATATATTGATGGTTTTTACATGTTTATCCATAAAAGTGGTATAATTGAGGGATTGTTTTCTATTTCTTTACTGACCTTAATATGGATGGTGAACATTTAGGTGGACTTAAAATGATTTCACCATCAATAAAACAAACAAATTTCAACAAGTTGTTGATGTCACAAGTAGTATTACCAATTTTTAAACACCAAAAATGGACGATTCAGTCATGAAAACATATATGAAAACGTTGGAGAATTGACTTATATTGATTCATTCAACGTAACACACATCAAAAATAATTTGGTCAAGACTCAAGACTTAATATGACTTAATCATCTAACATGGAAGGTCTGACCAAGAACAATACTGGGCTTTCACCAGCAGCGCTTGTGTGTTTGATCAAGTCCCAGTTGTGGATCGTTTTCCCATGTATTTCCCACATGGGATTGGTTCTGGTGGGAAAATCTCCAGGAAACCATGGTTTTTCCCATGAAATATATTTTATAGGGGACATTTTTGGTTTCAACTTCAACTTTTCCTTAATCTATACGTGTGTATAATTGTGTATATATATATATACATGTATATAATAGTCGAAAAAGCACACATAAATGCTCATTTGAGAGATTTCTGCTTTAAGCGTTTTTTTCTCCAAATGAGCGTAATTGAACAACTTCATTTTTGCACTTCGTGCATTTTGAATCCGAAACTATAAGCGTATCTTCCCGGGAAATAACGTAAATACCCGGGGAAAAAGCGTAAATTCCCGTCCGTCAAGACATAAGTGCGCATTCTTTCTTTCAGTGAGCATAAAATGTCAGAACGAGCATAAGCAAAAACTGCTCGCAGAAAAAAGGTGCTAATTGAAGACCCAGGTATAATCCAGAGATATCCAATGATATCATTTCCGAGGTGGACCTCAGTTACATGATCACTGACTTCGGCATTGGTGAGCTGCGATTGGTGCGGCCCTCAACAGACCCATAGCGACGGATCCACGGGGGTTCGGAAGTGACACGAACATATAGTGGTTCATAAGCGATTCAATATTCCCTGGTTTGTGGTTTGGAACATGGCTTTTATTTTTCCATATATATTGGGAAGAATCATCCCAACTGACTTTCATATTTTTCAGAGGGGTAGGTCAACCACCAACCAGGTTTTAAGTCATGATTTTGTGGGTGTGAAAGAACTCACGAGAACTTTTCAGATTTTTTTTTGGGATCCATAGGAAGTCAACATCTTTCATATCATCCTCTGGCAGTTTGGTATAGCTACGGAACATCACCATCTTTGCTGATAAATCATCTATAATTTGACAATTCCCACAACTACACTAAATTACATTAAATTACCGGAGGGTAATTATCATGTTGTTGTGTACAGTCCATGTAGACCTACGACTAACCTGCGTTTGTTATGCTGTTATCCAGGTTTTGACACATACGTGAGTCCTTAGATTGATTGATTTTCCATGCTCGGAAACATCTTTGGAAAGCCTCAGTTTTTTTTTCCAAATATCTCGGCTTTCCTGGAAACCAATGCTGGATTCCAGATGATAATTTTGGGAGATTCGGCGGATTCAATCAACGCGCGGTACCATTGGAACTGAAGCGGAACCGGAAGCGTTTCAGATCACACGACCAGCTATGTGTAGTCCTATTACAGACATACAATAAATTATACAAACTATATATTTTATCATATAGATGAATCATTTTTGTGATTAATATTAATGAATCATATTGGCATGACATTGTTTAGACCCCAATTTTCACCCAATCATGGTGGATTCTCGTGGATTCTCGTGGAGCCTGGCTGGGACGTTTTGAGGCAACCAACGCGATCAACGACATCATGGATGACAAGACAGCGGCAGCCACCCAGCGCTGGCAACGTCTGATGATTCAGGCATGGCATGGCATGGCCTTGAGGGCCGGGTGATCATAGGTGATCCAGAAAAATGGAGATATGAACTGGTTTCTTCTAACGGTAACTATGGAAAATCACTATTTTTACTGGGTAAAGCCATGTAAATCCACTATTTCTATGGGATATCATGGGATATCATGGCCAGTTGGTGGTTTCAAACATGGCTTTTATTTTCCATTTCATATATGGGATGTCATCCTTCCCATTGACGAACTCCATCATTTTTCAAGATGGTTATTGCACCACCAACCAGAACTGGTTGAACACGGGAGAGGTAAAAAAACAAATCCATTGGACATTGGAATTGTTGACGTTTGCCATCATTTCGTTTTAAACACTCACTTAAGGGATGTTTAAGATTAATCTTGGATTTGTTGTTATCAATAACGTTTAATTAAAAGGGTGCCATATGGTGCCGTATCAAACATTGGCATTTTCACATCAGGACAAAATCTGGGATTTTGGCCAACAGACACGGTGATCACGTGGGTGGCTGGAGGGAAAGTCCCCTTTTTAATGGAGGTGTTACCATCTGGTTATGACATACACAGTTTGCCATGGAAAGATCCGCCATTTTCAAGAACGGTAAACCATCTATTTCAATGGGCCATCTATACCATGGCTATGTTAGTCATAACCAGAGGGTAATGGTAAAATCAAGCATAAATTGGGCATTTCATTTCCAATTGCTATGTTTGATTACTGGGTAACAACCCAGACTGGGGATCTTACCATCAACAAGGATGGGAGAAACCATGGTTCTTCCATGTCAGCCCGCTTCCGGTAAATCCGCTAGTTACCAAGAGTTTTTTTTTTTTCTGGATGCGTGATCATGGACATAATTCTTATATAGCTGGTTGGTAGTTTGGAACATGAATTTTATTTTTCCATATCATATATTGGGAATTTCATAATCCCAACTGACTTTCATATCTTTCAGAGGGGTAGGTCAACCACCAACCAGTTAGCCTTTGAGCAACCTTTGATTAATGTCCTATTTGGATTATGATTATATCCTTTGAAATTATAATTCTGATTAATCATCCTTATATTGCTGATTATATCCTTTGAAATTAAAATTCTGATTAATCAGCCTTATATAGCTGATTATATCCTTTGAAATTAGGTTTTTCCATGTTGTTCTATTTTGGATTCCCCCAAAAAAATTACCTGGATCTTATCAGCCACACCATGAAGAATCACGGCGGATTGGGGATTTGCCAATCCTTGAGTCCGACAAAACTCAACTCCCGAAATGACATTCGACGTTGAATAAGTATCAAATAGAAAAAAACACATGATTATATATTGTGAGTTAGTTGTTCAACAATTAATTAACTTAATTAATATGTTGGTTTCTATGTTGTTTAGGAAATTCGCGATTCATGACTCTCGCTGAAGCGCCGTATCTTGAATGGGACAGCCATCACTGGACGCCACCATCGCTGCCATGGCTAGGCCAAGTACCAGTGGGAGTTGGACGTTCCGTTCCCTACCACCAAGTTTGGGGCCAAGAGCCGTGGAGACGGTGGGGAGTGGGTTGTTCCATTGTCAACCAGATGGGATATTGTCAACATGATTATATAATCATTTCATCAAAGATATGATATGTGGGGATATGTATTAACAGGGATTACTTATGATTACTCATAGGACAATAACCATATGTATTGGGAAACGTATAATCTCTGGATCAATTGGCGGGTAAATCTTCATTCTAAATTTTTGAGTATAATTTAGCCATTTCATGGTGAATCATAAACCACCAGTTTTTGAGTGATTTGACCCTCATTAGATCCCATGAGTCATGGGTGTTTTCTGTTGGAAGCGGCAAGCCTATTTCTGTAAGATCCGGCCATCCAGCCGCCAAGCCTACCTGGCCCGGTAATTGAATAGATAGCTGTGGAAAGCTGAGCTCATTGATAGATCATTTACAGATTAAAAACGATGGATTTTCCCCAACAAACACGAGAGTTTGTTTTCCATTATCCCTCTGGTTATGTCAAAATAGCGAACTGGAAAGATCCACCTTATTTTTCATGGGAAAATCCACTATTTCAATGGCCATTTTCAATAGCTATATGTTAAATTTTCCACTATAAATGGTCATTTTCCACTATAAATTGCAATTTTCCACTATAAATGGCCATTTTCAATACCAGAGGGTAAGTTTCCCTCCATTTTCCGACCACATCAGGCGTGGAGAACAGAGGCCCCGTGGAGACAAGCGAAATGATCGTCACTTGGGCGGTTTTTGGAGTTTTCAGACACCCCAAAATACCTGGTTAATGATGGTTGATGACCATGGTTAATGATGGTTAATACATGTTAATACATGGTTACCCTCTGGTAAATTAACAGTTGGACCCTGAAAATCACCCTAATTTTTAGAGGAAACTCATCCGAACCAACCCCGATGACTGCCAGGGTCTATGTTAATTTACTGGAGGGTAATGGGCACATGGGGATGGGTCAAAACCTATTATAAATTCAATTAGATATTATTGCCATACGACTGGGGGAATCAAGATCCATTGACCAGCTTTTTTACTTAGGGATACTTAGGGTATCTAGGGTCCCAGGGTTTGGACTCATAGCCATATGAGTGGATTATTGCATATCATTCCATGTTCTAAGACATGTTAAATGGGATGATATGATCAACCCAGAGCATTACTTCTGCGGAGATTTCATCGGATTTTTCATTGGGGTAGAGAATGGACATGAATGGACTATCCCCCACAGAAGCTGTTGAAATATGTTGCAATAGATCGGTCCTCGGAGTTTAATGAAATCCTGTAAGATTTTCTTGCCGAATGACTGTATAATTATTTGTTCAACACCTATCATTAATGATTATATAATAGATCTATGTAAATTTAATGACCTATCATTAATGATTGCCGGTTGTTGGTTTCATGTTCAACATATTTCGCCAAAATAAGGGGCTTTCTTTGTCCCGTTGACTTTTTCGCACCAGGCCCCTTGAGGCCGAAGTTTTTTCGGGGTTGTCACTAAGATGACCGGGGGATGGGATTAGTTATCTGGTTGGTGGTTTGGAACATTTTTGGAACACGGCTGTTATTTTCCCCCCAAAAAACTGGGATGATGATCCAATCTCACGAACTCCATCATAAAAAAAATCTTTTCAGAGGGATAGGTCTACCACTACCAACCAGCTAGTTATATTCCAAATAGATTCCCATGATATATTCAACATATATTCCCATGATTGGTGGTTGCCCTTCGGCAATCCACCAATATCAAACATTGCTAGCTGCGAAATCCCCAAAGGGGTAGATTTTCCAGCACATTGATCCCATGATATTCCCATATTCCCATTATTGGTGGTGAAATTCATGGTTAGATCCCCATTTTCTATCAATTTTCGTATTTTGGTGGTTACATCCAATTGAATTACTATTATGCCTATTATAGTCCCTATTGTTGATGGTTACATCCCATTATTTTTTTCTATGTTCCATCAATTTTGTTGGTTGAATCCCAATTTTCCATGAATTTTCTTGGTTAAATCAGTTACCCTTTGGTTATTTAACATAGCCATGGAAAGATCCACCATTTTTAAGAACGGTAAACCATCTATTTCTATGGGCCATCTATACCATGGCTATGTTAAATAACCAGAGGGTAAATCCCATTGAAATCCCATTAAAGTACCAGTTTTCTCGGTGAACTGAGCTTTTCTTCGCGGTTTCGAGGTATCAAGGTCTCTTTGAAGCGATACATCGACGGATCCAAGGCCCCGTGATGCAATCCGTTGCCGGCAATGGGTTTTTTATTTGGGTAAAACCAGAATCACCACGTGGGAATGTGGTGATTATAATAAATAAATTGGGTGGTTATACTAATTATAATCAATAAGTTACCAGAGGGTACCTGGATGATACCCTCTGGTAAACGAACATAGCTATGGAAAATCACCCATTCTAATGGGTTCAACGAACTAAATCACCATTTTCCATAGCAAACTGTTAGATTACGAGAGGGTATCCTTTTATCAAAAAATATTCCACATCTTTCCAGGATTTTCCAGGTAATGTGTGTAAAACGTTGTGTCATAAACCACCCATTTGGGAATGCTAAACATAGCACCTATAAAAATGGTGATGACTTGGGATGCTGGATCCTATTGCCTTAACATTTTAACCACAATAGTATACAGTTCAAGATACCCTAGGGTAAACTAACATAGATGTGTTGGGGGAACCATGGGGTTTACCCTGGGGTATCACTTGACGGTTTCTGATTTTGACGGTTTCATTTTGGCGAAATTTAAGTGACTTAAGTGTTGGTTTCAGCCATGTTGGCTGTCAGGCTTCGATGGCAACTTGATCAACAAGAGGATAAAAAAGCAAACAGAATGAACAGATATGAACAGATTGAAGCTGTTTGGATCTGTTTGGTAGTTTGGACTATGTTGTAGTGCTGCCCTTTTCTTCCGCAAGGAGCTCCTACAGTTCTTCTAAGCACGGGATCGGAGTCAGCTCCGAGGTCCTTGGGGGTTCCTGGGTTCCTGGGGGGATTGGGGTGGAATTGTTGGATTCAGGAAACATATCGAAGAACCCTGAAAAAACCCAAAGATTTGAGGTTTCAGAAGTTTCAAGCCCTTGTATTTGGGATGATATTTGCTGGGGATGGGGAAGCTAACCAACACAGTGATCATCAACCACATGCACAGTTTAATTGATCTAATCTAAGGTCTATGATCAATTTTTGAAGGTTTCATGTGTCAAGGCTTCGCAGATCGCCCAGATCCCATTTTGGACTATTTTGGACCCCAGCCTGCTTGATGCTTTGAAGGAGATTTTGATTTGATATGATTTTCATTGATTTTCCATGGTTTTCTATAGACTGGGAAAGCGCGAGAAGACTGCCTGACTCTCCTTTTTTTCTTCCATTAGGATTGTGCAATATTTGTCCTGCTACAATTCTTATATTATACACCCTCTGGTTATTTAACGTAGCTATGGAAAATCATCATTTTTAATAGGTAAATCATCATAAATCGTCTATAAATGGGCAAGTTTCCATGGCTATGTTAAATAACCAGAGGGTAATTTTTTTTCCATCAATACAGACAAGACCGCCAAACCAAACCAGCCTACGGTTGTCCGACTTTTTGCTCGGCCGGGCAGGACTATGAATTCCTGCGGTTAAGCCAACAATAGCAGCCTTTCTCTAGGCAGCTTTGGCGATGGTTGGCAGCTGCCATTTGGAGCTTGACAGCTGGTGAGTTCACATTGTTAGCCCTGTAATAGATAGCACCGGGGTGTCCCAAGACCGCATCCGAGAAGAATATCATTGATATCATGGAAACACATGTGTTCATGTATGATTTGCATTATTGCATGAAAACACATGGAATACGTTATTGACGTTTAAGGGTCGCCTATTTTCAGACAAACGCATGTGTGGTGTCAAAATGTATACATACTTGTAATTGTATTTGTATATCATTTTTGAAAATCACTTTTTGGAATATAGTAAATGAGTAGACCATATGAATCCATATGATATGTTCCAGTTTTTTCAGTTGGTTTTAGTTTTTGCCTTGAAACACCCCCACCCATCACCGCCAGGTCACTCCTTGCGTGACCCAATTTTCGCTCCTTTCCGGCCGACGGGGCTCAGTGGAAGGCATCCAAAAACAACGGTGGCGCTGGCGCGGCGCGTCTCGCTGAACGGATGAGGTTTGCAGTAGTAGTTTAGACTACATTATAGTGGGTTTGGGACAAGACTAAATTATAACATATAACATACTATAACCCAGAATAGGGATAATTTAACATTATTAACAAAAATAGTATAATGGGATATCGTGGGATGGTATGTGGCGGCGCAGAGTTGGAGTCGAATGTTTTTTCAACAGATGTGTTGAGCTTTGTGTTGTTTGGGTCTTGTTTCAATTTCCCAAGTCTTGTTTTCTCCGTAGCGTTCCGAATGTCGCTTCCAAAACTACCCTCTGGTAAACTAACATAGCTATGGAAAATCACCGTTTTTAATGGGAAAACTCACTATAAATGACCATTTTCAATAGCTATGTTAGTTTACCAGAGGGTACGTTGGCTTTCGGTTCTTCATGACTGTTTTTTGCGATCACTTCCAGCTTCTAATGACCCACTGAATTTGGTGATTTTGTTTGCCACCAACGTTGTGCAAAGGGTGACCAACTGGCTATGGCTCGAAAATGGGGGGACCAATTGTGACCAATTCATGCAAGGTGGTGCCCCCAAGATAGCTAAGTTGGTTTATAACTCTAATAACTAGGACTTATGGTAGATATATCTATAGTTAATGGGATTATAAACCAACTTATAACTTTGGGGGGCACCACCTTGTGGACTAACAAAATTTGTTTCCCACCTGCCAGGTGAGGGTCTCTAGATTTTATCAGAGCTGGCCTGCCCGCCTCTGCCTCTACTGCGAGCTCCAGATCTCACTTCCGGGACCTCAACCGCCAGCGCCAGATGTCAATGGGCACTGCCGGACCTCAACCGTGAGCGCAAGATGTCAGATGGAATGCTAGATAGAATGTCAGAATATACGTCAGATAGAATGCCAGATAGAACGTCAGATGGAATGTCAGAATATATATATAATATATATATAATTATAGATATATGCCAGAAAGAATGCCACATAGAATGTCGGAATACGTATCAGATAGAATGCCAGATATATAGTCAGAATATCTGTCAGATAGAATATCAGTTGGTGGGGATCACTCGAAGAAAGTATGCTTTTCATTTTTTTCTGTATTTCACCCTGCATTTTTGGGTAAGTAATTCTGAGCCATTCCCATTTTATTTCAGGTGGACAAGCATTGCAGCTTGGTGAAATACTGCGTATCGAATCGCTGCGAATGCACTGCATCTTTTGGCTCAGCTTGGGGCTCGTTCGAGCTTGTCAACCATGTTTTGAATGACAGCGGAAGATGCGAGGGTGGTAAATCATGAGCCACAGATGATCCCGTCTCTAAAGCTGGCCTGGCTGAAGAGAAACTTTAAGACTTTAGTCAGATTTGACAACTTGAAGTGATTCCTACAATAATTACTTCCCTGATAATCATCCCTGATGTACACCTGGAACCCAAACAGACAATGAATTTTGGGAATGTCAAGAATGCTGCCACGAAAGGACTCGCTAAATCAAAGCCGAGGACATCAATTTGGTACCACAGATGCGATTTTACAGCTGCAAATAAAGATTCAACTTGAAACATGGGGGGTTCCATAAATGGGGATTAGCCCAGCTGGATGGTTTCTGGATGGTTTCTGGATGGTTTCCTAAATTGAACATCCTATGAATTAAAACGGATGATTTCGGGGTACCCCCCATTTTTGGAAACCTCCATATAGAAATGATATACCATCTGGCTATTTAACATAGCCATGGAAAATCCCCATTTTTAAGTTCGGTAAACCATCTATTTCTATGGGCCATCTATACCATGGCTATGTTAGTCATAACCAGAGGGTACCCTCCAGGAAATTAACATAGACCCTAGCATTCATCGGGGTTGGAAGACTAGTTTCCATTAAAAATTAGGGTGATTTTCAGGGTCTATGTTAGTCATATCCAGAGGGTAAACCATAGTAAACCTATAAGTTGTAAACCAACTTACCATGGCTATGTTAGTCATATCCAGAGGGTAAATCTTGTACATTGGCAAATGCCAATGTCACTCTTAGACCACGCAACTCCCCAACAACAAAAATCTCCGACTCGCACCGATTCGCCGCGGTGTCGCCATGGATGTGACAAAAATCCCTTTGCCGGTCAAAGATACCGTGCCAACAGAGCGATTTACCATGATTCGCATTACCGTTCAGGTGCAGATTTATGGGCCATAAGATTTCGGGTTTGAATGCAAGGTTGTTTTAGTGTTTTTGAATTTGAAGCGGAGACAAAGATTGAGGTACATTGTTGCGGTGAGTTGTTCGGGAACATTTTTGTGTGGCACAGCCAAAATTTTGGTTGGTTTCGAAGTTTGCTGGTTTGTACCATTTTGATCCATTTTGTACCTACAATTAATGTGGCTCGGAATTGTGGGCATTGAAAAGGTAGTTGTTTAAATCAGTTTGCTTGGTCGAGTGCAGGATGACGCATTGAAGGGAAGAAAGGTTTGGGTCAATATGGCTAGATTCGGATCACCTAGCTGAATTCAGATGGAACGGCCCCCACTTAGAATCAATATGATGTGAACAGCCATGTTTGGTTTTCCTGTACATGTCAAATTTCAAAATCAAACATTGAAACACACATCACACATTGACTCTTGTTAAAGTCCCCATTTGCGTAGGTTCCAATTGGGGACGTTTGTGGCTTAGTACCGCCCATGTTTGCTGCTTGAGCCTACCAATTTTCTGTGGCTTTAAACATATGTTAAAGACCATCAAGTCCTTAAGTCAAGTGTTTTTTGTAAAAAAAACATCTCAAACCATCTCGCTTTTTTCGTGGGTTTTAATGGGTCCCCATGTTTGATCCGAATCTTCCTGGATCACTTCCTGGATCTCAGGGATGCAAGAACTTTCCCAGTCGGGTCTTGAGAAGATCCGCCCGGAGCTCCGTCCAGATCAAGGCGGAAGGGGCCTGGGGCCTTCCGTCATAGGGATCACTGGGATGACACAACGGGATGAACTGAGGATGACTAAGGAATATCACAACGGGATATGTGAAAATCATGTGAAAATCCGAGTGATTTTTGTGATATTCATCATGAACTAAGGTTGTTGATCCCAATGTTGACACTGGGAATATGTTGGGAATATCACTGGTTGCACAAACATCCCAAACACCTCAAATCAACGAAAAAACGCCCGACGATCTTTGTTTGAAACCATCAGTGGAAAACCCAAATGGACAGTTGGAGGTGAGATTTTTGTTGTGTAGTCGCTACAGTGTTCTTGGGGAAGTGAAGCCCAGCTTTGGCCAAATGGGAACCAGAGGCTCCATCAGCCTGGAAAGCTGTGCAGCTCCGGAAACTGAGGTCCGGGAGCTTCCACCGAACAACCCTGAGGGTGACGCCTCACTTCCTATCCCTGCATCCTTTGAGTTTCCAAATGGGCACTTGGAGGAGCGGACGCAAGAGTTTTTTGGAGAAAGCGAAGACAGTTCTAGAGATTTCATATCATTTTGAATATTTGTTTGTAAATGACACATGTTACAAACCAGATGAACACATTTGGCTTTCGTGGGCCCAAGAATTTGTGGTTGAAACCCTTATGCGACCATCCTCAGCTCAGGACGATTGCGTTGAGTTTGATCCTCCCCGTTTCTTCCAAACGGATCTGGAGACACACCGGCCTCTTGTCGTTTAAATAACAATGGCAGTGAAGGAATCTTTGGGTCAAATATGCAGTTGTGTTTTCAACAGATGTGATTTTGCATTGCAAAAAATGGGATGATGTCAATTGACACTAATTTGTTCTAATCATCTGTTCTAGTGTGATGGCTCAACCACCATCAGAAGTAGTCCTTTACCCTGCCTTCCCAACCGAAACCCTAGTGTAACCGTGTAACCTACTGTATTGGATATATATATATATATATTATATATTCACTGTTTTCGCCTCCCAAACAATAGGGCTTTAAAAGGGGGATGAAATATTTATCCCTCCATATTTGGCACACGTAGTTTAACCATATTTGGCACACTTAGTTTAACCATGTCTGACAGCATAGCTGGGTGAAAGCACGGGGCGAACCTTGGTCTTCAATCCTTCCATGTTTTGGATGAGATCCCTGCACAGCTATTTAACTTCGCTGCGCGGTCCCAAAAGGATTTTTAGGCCAAAGGGTCCTGGTCAACATCTTCAGCTATGGCTGCCGGTAATCAAACGTGGCGAGCTTGACAATAGTCGAACTACATATGAAGGGTTTGTATGATCGCTGGGAAAGTCATGACTTTTTATCTCTCGGAGATTCGGCTTCCGAAGCTGGCACCGTGGAACCAGGTCATGGAAGTTGGACATGAAAGTCTGTGATCATTTTGGTGTAGAGGTGGCCTATGCGAAGATCGGCTTAGATGAACTCGCAGGTGGCGCATGGCGGGACGGATGGACGCATGGACCGACATGCACATGGTGAAGGGCTGGATGCCGAAAGCTTATGGCTGCAGATCATTCATAGTCACACTGGTCATTTAGATCCCCGAATTCGATGGAATAGACATATTTTTGCAGTAAGGTTCTATGTTCGGAGGTGAGAACCACAGTCTCTGGTGACATTTTCCCATTAATCCATTGATTCTTTCAGACATTTTCAGACATTGACGGATCTCGACGGCAAGGCAAAGCAACCTGGTGTCTTCTGCTGCAAAGTCCATACGACCACAATCCCCTCTACGCGACTTGGTCTCAAAGATCCCGGGACGGCCAAATGATCAGACCAGATGCAAGATTGCCCCATGTTGCCCATAATATCCCATAATTGCCTTGATGTCATTTGATTTCAAGAGCTGCTTCCAAGATGTTCGAAGCATCCTGATACTTGTGAGAAACAAAGAGAAACCGGATCTATATCAGATACTATCAGATACTTGTGAGAAACGAAGAGAAACGATATCGATCCACGTCAAATGATGCAAAACATAAACATGTTCCCTGCTTGACAAATTCAGTAGATGTGAGTCGCCAAAGAGATGGAAGCAGTTGCCAAGGCTCAACAAGCCCAATTGAGGGGCCCACTTTGTAGCTGGAAAAAGGCCAAGTTCTAGAGGTGTATGATGAAAATGTCATACTTTGGGTTTGTTTGAACATGTGGTACCCCTTGGTATCCACATGTATCCACTGGTATCCAAAATTCCAACAATGAATTTTCCGCATTCTTGGGAAATGTATCTTTTGCTCAGATGGATTAAGTTGTGGATAGCAATGACCAACTAGACAACTAAGCAGTGCCATGGCAATTTGTTGCCTGACGAGACCGGGAAGTAAACCTTGCCTGGGATTATTAGTTCTTATCCATTTGAGCAGTGTTTAACCGTTTAACCCCCCTGGTTTATTGATGAATATCGGGGATTCTGCTACACCGATCTATACCCAAGATATTGGGGAGTATCATCATCTATTCTGGGAATCCTTACCAACCGTTTTTTTTCGGACGACAGAGGGTTTTCAACACTGCGAAAATTTGTCTCGATCCATTCAGAATAGATGTTGCTGGTACATGCAGACGGCTACAACCTGAACGCAGTCAGACAACATGACTCAAAATTCAATGATCAGAGCTTGCACATAGGTTTGTTTGCGTCTTTTTTTGATGATAAAAGCAGAGACAACCAATATCAAGTCATTACCAAGAATCGGATGATGTTACATTTTTATCATTTTTACACGAAACCTCCAAAAAATGTTGGTAAGCAAACGTATGCAAACATGGTTTCATGTACTCTAGATTTTCCCAACAAATCCAATCCATTTGTTTCAGTTGAGGCGGTTGACACGGCCTGTGTCCATCGCAGCTACTTGGGACTGCAGGTGGGTTTTTCGGGTGAAACTTAGCGTTTGGAATCGGGCAAGAGAATGAAAGAAGCGATTTCTATGGTATTCTAATCTGGTTGGTGGTTTGGAATATAAAGCACTGCTTTCGAGACTAAGGCAATGCGCAGGTCAAAGTGGACAAAGTGGTGGTTTGGAATATTTGGATTATTTTTCCATCTATTGGAAAATTTTCATAAGCCCAACTGTTGCTCACTCCATCATTTTTCATGATGAAATCACTGGATTTCATCTAGGGGAAACAGAAATCGACCCTAATGCTTGGTATAACAGATGGTGATGAATGGTGATTAGTGGTGATTTAATGATGGTTAATGATGATTAATGATGGTGAGTGACTTCTAATCCCCTCAAGAAGCTACCATGGAGCCCAGTTTAGTAAACTATACTGTGACGCTCCGTTCTTTTAAGCGTTCGCAACTTGCGTGACTTGGCCAGCAGCTTGGCTACCCGCAACTGGCCTAGATCAGATCGGTAGGATTCTGTGCCAAAACAATTTTTGGTTCGTTTCCTGAATTTTGTGCAAATTTCAAGAGAAATGGAATGGCTCCGGAGCTTATTTCACCAATCACCCAAGTATTGAGCAATCATCCTAATCATCTCACCATATCTTACCCTTTTTTTACATAACGTTGATCCATTTGGCTAAAGGCCGAGTCGTTTGCTATCCCCCAACTGGGATGCTGCCTATTCCCAGTCGAGGTAGGCGCCTCACCAACAAGGGGATCCTGGTCCGAAGCCCCGCCCTGCTGATGTTGGACGTGGAAATCATTGGTGGCGTCCGACGCCAGGACACGGGATGACACGGGCCGGAACCTGGGTCGGAAGTGCTTGCCCTGGAGTCATGAACATGTAACAGAGATTTCAGTCATCTACGGAAAGACAACTAATTCTATATTGATGTGTATTGATGTTTATTGCAATGTTTGTTTGCCATGGTGTAAATTAATCTAAATTATGCCGAATTATGTATAGTCATGTAGCACTTCCCACGATATTCCACAGTCTCTGATGTTGTGGGTCAACACAACCCATGCCGCGAACATCCCAGAACGGGTTAAAGGGAAGATTGAAACTAGAACCTTCCATATCTCTTGATTCAGACCATCAAAAATCATGCTCTTCTGTTGTCCTCAGAAAGCAATCCATTGAACCATATTGAAGCTCACATTTCCTGGTTTGAATCCCAATCTTTTCTGGTTGGTGGTTTCAAACATGAATTTTATTTTCCATTTCATATATGAGATGTCATCCTTCCCGTTGACTTTCATATTTTTCATCGTTGAAACCACCAACCAGTAGATATTCACCATCATTAATCATCATTAACCATCATTAACCATCATTAAATCACCATTAATCACCATTAATCACCATTAATCACCATTAAATCACCATTAATCACCAGATTTTATGTTAAATCCCCATTGCTTGCGGCAAAATCCGACCATGTCTTGGATCGCCATGTCTCGGTTGCGGCGTAAAAAACAGGACATCTACAAGATGCGTTCCATGCGTTCCAACGTGTCCCTGTCCTCGGGCCGAGTTGGAGGAGATGCCACACACCAAAATCCATGCAACATGTGGATTAAAGCATTAGAATCTAATGGCACATATATATATATATTATTACTATTATTATTATCATTATTATGAAATATTTTTATGATTATTATTATTATTAAATATTTTTTTATTGTTATTAAATATTATTATTATTAAATATTATTATTATTGTTAAATATTATTATTATTAATCATTATTATTATTAAATATTATTATTATTATTAAATATTATTATTATTATTAAATATTATTATTATTAAATATTATTATTATTAAATATTATTATTACTAAATATTATTATTATTATTAAATATTATTATTATCATTATTATATATTATATTACATTATATGATATGATATGATATTTTATTACATATTAATTATATTATATTATATTATATTATATTATATTATAATATATTATATTATATTATATTATATTATAATGTGTATATATATATATATATATGTACATGCTAATACCTGGTTCTTTTAAACCTGGGTGAGTACAAATGCGTCAAACCGCTGACTTCCAGTGGTTGCTTTGCCTTGTTGGTGAAAGATAAATTATGAGAAAGTACGAGAACTCGCATGCTTCAAATAACCCCAAGCCACCAAATAAAATTGGTGAAATGCTGAATCACAGTGTCACATGCTGAGGGACAGCCCCATCATCCCCCAAAGTGTGGACAGATTCTCACCAATTGACTTGCAGCACATTTTGTGGGATGGTCAGGGCAACCACCAACTAACTAGTAAAAACAGGCAACAACAATATTCTACTACTCACTCAGTCTTCTTTGGTTACATCCAGATGCCTCCATATAAACAAGCAGTAATCCATTGATTGCCGTATTGGGTGTTGGCAACAAGTTTCACTACTTGTTTTCTGGTTGTTTACCTTGGTTGATTCCACAAATTACAAAAGACCTCACGTGGACACCTTGGACCCTGCAGATCTCAGATGTCTTGGAAATCTCGACCTTTGGTCCTTGGGGATTCTGAGTGGATCCATTGAAGCCTGGAAATTTCATAAAATCCTTTGGTTGAATACCTAAGAGATGAATGGAAACCATAGGTTCTTCTTTGGAAACCATCAAGATTAACTTTTCAATGGAAGCTATAGTTATATACTTCTGGAAAAAGTGCTTTAGAACCATAAAGATTCCATTTTCTATGATATATCCCATCCCCCACAGTTACACCCCAATAAGCTCCCAGTCGGGATGTTGCCAGGATACATTCCAGGCCTTGGACCGCGGCGACGGCGCAACTCGCGCACACGAGTCTTTATGGTCACCAGGTGGGAGGAGAGGAGTAATGTGGCTATGGATCAATACCTATGAAAATACCATTTTTAGTGGGATGAACATCCATAAATCCCAGCTATTTTGATGTGAACAGAAGGGGGTACAAGGTTTTGACACACTGCCATGTGGTTAAAACAGAATATGGGTGGTATCAACCAAAATATGGCTGGTTTATGGCATTGCTTCACCAACATGAATGTGGTTAAAACAATGCCATAAACCATCATAAACCATCCCCCAGTCATCACCATTCTTATAGGTGCTATGTTTAGCATTCCCAAGTGGGTGGTTTATGACATTGTTTTACACACATTACCTGGAAAATCCTGGAAAGATGTGGAATATTTTTTGATAAAAGGATACCCTCTCGTAATCTAACACTTTGCTATGGAAAATGGTGATTTAGTTCGTTGAACACATTAGAATGGGTGATTTTCCATAGCTACTGGGTCAAAGTGGTAACTTATGCCGCGGTCATCTTCTTGTGCCGCAAACGGTGTGCCGTTGGGAAGTCCATGATATACATGTCATTTTTGCTGGATGAATTAATTATTTGTGGCATTGATTTTTCTAACACTTTCCAGGGGCACACATGTTTTTGAGACATATTCTTCTTGAGATAGAAACTCATGGGGATGGCTTCTCAATAGCTTGACTCGCACAGAAGAGAGAACAGTAGAAGAGAAGAGTAGAGTA
>Ga0126342_10004107_pt1 | contig 24583 bp, 23 predicted proteins | sample Cyp1metagenome_FD_92528 | JGI IMG/M metagenome (GOLD analysis project Ga0126342, IMG submission 92528) | Coral microbial communities from Lord Howe Island, Old Settlement Bay, Australia - Cyphastrea 1 metagenome | ecosystem: Host-associated > Invertebrates > Cnidaria > Coral ...
GAATGTAAGGTAAGGTAATGTAAGGTAAGGTAAGGTAATGTAAGGTAAGGTAATGTAATGGTATGTATGTATGTATGTATGTATGTACGTAGGTATGTAGGTAGGTAGGTAGGTAGGTAGGTATGTAGGTATGTATGTATGTATATACACCCACGGGACCATATATACTTATATTACATACATCCAGTATTATATTCCCATATCTCTTAGCCATGGATTGCTTACTATTCCCTAGATCTTATATGTATACATATATATATATATACATACAGGCAAATTACAATAATTCACTAACCTGAAATAAGACTATATTGAGATAATTCCCTTTACTAGCCATGATTCCAGGTCACGACGCGAGGTCACTATCGTTTACCCATTCGTATATTCCATTCTATATCCCCATGATGGGAATATACTGTTCATTCCCTATAATTACATTATCATATATCCCCATTTTTAGGAATTGGTTATCTTTGCCATATACTGTATTATTCAGATATATATATATATACACCATATCCCATTTGTAGATTCCATTCTACATCCCCATGATCTTATCTCCCAGGGAGCCGACAACCCCCAACCGTCCCAGCATCGGTCAGAAACTTCAAGATGGTCTCGGTGGAGGTCTTGTCCTGGCGACGGACGGTGAGATTCACCAAACAGCACCCGCAGGATGACTTCTTTACCCTCTGGTAAACGTTTACACAACTATGGAAAGATCCACCATTTTTAATGGGAAAATCCACTATAAATCGTCATTTTTCAATAGCTATGTTAAATTACCAGAGGGTAACTAGCAATCGCAGGATTGAGCAGCATTGAAACATGTGATTTCATGGTGATGAATATAGAGAAAATATGGGAATATCATGGGATTTTGAAATTGTGATTAGTCAATGGGATATAAGTCATAAGGGTAGCTATAGTATTACTTTTACTAGCGATATAGGTTTTAATTTCTTTGATTTAACGGCGATTCCTTGGGATTTAACTATCAAAAATGGAGACTTCAGGGTGACTTCACCAACAAAAATCCTGCTATCATGGGGATATGATGGGAGATATATAGCCAACGACAAAAACGATACCCTCTGGTCATCATTGCCATGGCTGGGAAATCCCGGAACTGGAGGTGTTCCAGTTCGAAAATCATCGACGATTCAACCAACAAAGAATCAATCGTTTCAGGATCCTACAATGGAGGTACTGTGCCATACAAGGCCATATTTTGTGGGGATATTCCCTGAATTTTGGGCCTTATATATGGTAGGTATCTGCAATAAATTGGTTCCTGAAATGGACATTGAAAGAATGGGATTCGACCAACAAGAGCATTCAACAAAAATGAGCATCGGCTGTGTACCCATCCAAATGGGGATATAGCCACTGCTGACGATTTGTTCTCGAAATATGGATATGGGACAAGTCATTTTGAAGACAGAATCAAGCAAACCCCCACAACAGTGACAAAGCACGGGATATGTGGGATATCTTAGGTCCCAAGAATTGCGACAAAGATCTGTGTCCAAAAAGTGGACATAACCGTCAAGAATGAGGCCAGTACCAAGAAGATGAAGGTATGTTCGGGGAATATGTGTGGTAATACCATGTACTACCTATATTATATATCTATCTGTGTGATCGATCCTGGAGATCTGTTGTCTATATCTGGTATCAACTATTGGGAGCATCATCTCTCAGAACCATCCAGTCGGGTCCGGGAATTTCAAGATCAGCCATGGAACTTGGAAGATCAACCCTCACATTGATAAACCGTTGGCTGATTCATCTTTGGCCATATAAAAAAGCCTATTTAAGGTGGGTTTGGTGCGGGTCTCTCCATTTATAAACATGTGTAAACTAGGATTTAGTAACTCTACCTTTGATCTAAGTATTTCTTCATCATCCGCGGATCGCAGGATTCCACCGATGAAACCCCGCACCTCAAATCGAATGAGGTAACCCACGTGAGAGCCAAGCATGGTGTCTAATTCATCCGCCACACGCTGAGCCACCTCTGTTCAATAGGAAAGCTGGGCCCCTGTCCAGCCCCAAAAAAAATCAGATCAAAAGAAGAGGATACTGGGAGAATTGATTGGGTGTGCTGAATTGACTGGAGGTATAAAACAATAAATCCGAATTCGAGATGATTCTATCCTTAGCTACAAACCAGTTGCACACTCCAGAGATCATCCTGTGCGTGCCACTGGCCACAGCTACTCCGTCACTTGCTTCCTACTCACTCTGTTTCTAAGTTAGCTATTCCGAACAGCACACACAAGACCACGGGATGCCCATCGTGATGAAATGTCCATTCCCATCAATTGAATTCTCCAAGTTCGTCATTTCCCGTTGATTTTCGAGAATCCTGAGATTCCAAACCACCAAAACAACAACCAGAAACACCAACCGACTAGTGACTATTCAGATTACATCCTATGTATCCTATGATATCGCCATTCTGGTTGCTCTTATGCCATGTTTTTTACTCAGTAATGTGTGTGTGTGTGCGTGTCCAAACAACACACCATCTTCTCACTGTGGCTGCCGTGGAACACTCATCGCTGCCACTCGCCGAGGCTGTGTACAGGCTATGCCTCAGAAGGCCAAGATGGAAAAGCGAAATCCCGCCAAAATGGTCTGAAACAGCTGTTATATTTTTGGAGGGAATTAGATTGCAAAAAAAATAAGTGAATACATCTAACTGGTGGTAAACTGCGTTTCTATTTTGTTTGGAGGGATGACTTTAAATACTCTGTTAAAATATGTAAGCCAAAGACATGCCGTGTTCATCTTCTCAAATATCACGACTATGAAAGACTCTATTTCAAGCTCAAGAATTCTGAGCCATACCCAAATGGCTGGGGAGTTTTGGTTTACTTTGAACACTCTTCACATCCCAAGAAGAACACTGCAGAAAAACGGGATTTTGGGATGTGATCCCGACCCACAGACCTCAGAGCGCTTGGACTGCATTGGTCTCCCTGAATGTCCCTGACACATTGACGACACCAGAAAATCACAGGACCTACCGCCGAAAAGCCTGGTTGGCCGGCGGAATGCCGAAGGCTCTTAAATATTATTACTTGCAATGATATGTCTATCAAACACAAATAAAGTCTAAAGAAATCTGAAAGTCGCAGTTTGCCTTGGACTCGCATTTATATCTAACAGGGGCCGGTCCTGCTACCCATCCAGCACTATGCACTTTCAAACTGCTGTAACCAGCCAAAATACCTTTGGGCTTGTCTCCGGCCATGTGATAGCCTGCCTCACAAGGGCGCGCTGGTTGATAGACGTTTGTCTGGTGGTAATTCATGGCTGCTATGGTGCTCAATGCAGCAAAGTTGCTGCTTCATTCGCCATTCACGCATCCCACACACTCGGGTAAGACTGGACTGTCAAATTCTCTCTTTTCCTGCTACAACATGATGCTTTCATACACGCCTGGCTCGTTTAGGCGGTCGCCATCCCTTCCCCTTCCTGGCCCTTCCCAGTTGGCCGTTGGCCTCCAGCAAAAATTGGGGCAGCTGGGTGGTCTTGCCAGATCCTGTCTCGCCCACAAGCACCACCGTCTGATTGCGCTTGATGAGCTTCAAGAACTCCTTCCTGCGACTTGGATGCATCCACATTCGCCCTAAGACAAAGGTGATGATCTACCCAATCTTGCCCCCCTTCTCTCAGAATCAAAAAAGTTTTGAACCAACTTTCCCAAAAATCTGGGACCAAGCCTGTTGAAAAAACCTTCAAAATGGGCGTCCCCAGGCCCCGTCTATCGAGGGCAGTGGCTCCTGGCTTCCCAAGCTGGAAGTTTTTGTCGCTTCTCTAAGATGTCGTAGTAGCCTGATGAAAAGCCAAGCAACAATTTCAATTCCGTGTGATTCCTTTCCTTACCAAACAAATGGATCCTCTTGTACCAACAGACCGGGAGCATCCAAAAGCTGTACTGTATTTCATTCTATGACCGAAAGAGTTGATTTGAACCAACCAACACAAGCGTTGATCAAAGATCAATCCATTTTAAGCAGCAATAGATGAGGCTCCTCACCAAGAAAACTGATGATCGGGGTCTGCAGGATGTTTGCCAACTACAACCAACAAGTGAGAACAAAGATACCAATGAGGTGACAGCGCTATCATCTACAATTCATTCTTTGGGCCCAGGGGGGAACCAATGAATTCTGTTTGATACTGCGCATATTGTCCATCAAAGTTCGGACCTGACAAGTTGGATGTGTGGCTGTTTCCAGGCGGGCTGGCTGCCGTCTCTCGCAACCCATCCCCAAGGAAATGATCTACATTTCTGGTTGGTGGGTTTTCCATATCCATAGCTTTTTGGTAAGTTTCTCCATGGGACCGCCCATGGTGGCCTACCAAGCCTACTGTCCACATAAGAGTTCCTCGAAAGTATATGGATGTGTATCCCAGTGAAGTTCTGTATACGCTAAATCCCAGTCATGTATACACATACTATGTGTATATACATACATAAACAAAAGAAACATACATTATATGATTATCATTGATTGTAATGATGATTGTTTCACACTGGTTATCTAAATATGTGTATTATATATACATATATATATACACACATATATTGTCTATCATCAACTTCCTATCCATTAGGGGCGGCCATCGCCAAGGGGCGGTCAGAGAAGGGCCTCTCCGTCAAGGGATTCACTGTGGGCTTTTCCACACTCTTGGCCTAGCCGCAGGGGAGCCGAAGGGGCCAAGTTTGTTGCCATTTTATGGTCAATGGATTGGTTTAAGGGATTTTTTTAACCGGAAACCCCCATATTTAATGGTAAAAACCATGGTTTCCTGCAGATTTTCCCAATGCAACAATGACTGGATATGGGATTTTCAACCAGGAAAAAAACTTACTGGTGCTTAGTAGGGAATGAGGGAATGATCCACAATAACTATCAATAATAATCCCATTCCCCCATTCCCATCCATTCCCTACTAAGCACCAGTAAGGATTTTCAACCAGAAAAAAAATAGGAACTCAACTGGGCAAATGGGGGACTTCAAAAAATCGAGATTGACTTTGCTGCCAAAGATTTACGGCCAACTGATGGGCAATACGGATATAACCAATCTGAAACCCTGATTGAAAGGACCGAATGATTTCCGCTATAAAAACTGGTTATGTAACACTAACTGTCAGTATGGGTTGAAATTCATTTCCTGGCCATGTTTGGATTCCCATTCTGAGACCTGAGCCCATTCTTGGGTCACCCTTCGTGATACCTTTTGGAGTACCACAACCACCCCTGGCCTTCTTGGAAGGTGGCGCCCCATTTTGAGTCTCTTCCAGACGCTTGGCACCGCCGTCAATTCCCATAGTTGCCATGGCTGAATGGACGCTTGTTGCAGTGCAACTTTACCTTGTAGCTGAAGGCTTGGCCTCTTATGGTGTCTCCATGCTCAAAGATTGTTCCCAAGAAGGACTGCTTTCTTCGGCTGTAAGTCATGGTTCTGTTTCTTCGTGTCAGGTCTGTCAAGCTAAAGGCAATCCTTCTCAAAGTTCATGGGTCCTAGTGGCAAATGATTCATGTCAATGGAGATGTTTTCCATTTCATAGCACTTCATGGCCCCTAATGTTGGTAGTCTAAAGCAGCAGTACCACATGTGGCTGGGCTTGTCATTTCGTAGATCGGCCATGACATGAAGCCGTCAGCTGAGGAAGCGCAGGGTCACCACATGTCTTCCCCTCAATTTCAATAAACATCATCGGATCTGTTCATTTTGGGCTCCCATGTTGGCGATGATGATCAGGGGAATGGGAGTCGAAATCTGTGTGCGTGCTGTTCTGAAAAGAATGTGTTTGTCCCACAGGAACATTTCTTGGATAGAAAATAATGTTCTTGTTTGGGCCAGTAAGGAACCTAAGCATCATGTCTGTATGTGTGTGTGTGTGTGAGAGCACACAGTATACATGAGTCGTGTACATGTACCTTTCTTGGACCTTGATTCCATTGTGCAACTGCAGGGAGGGACATGAAATCGACCGGTCTCTCCCATCTCCAGCTCTCTGAGAGTTTGTCGGTTGGCAAACTTCCACCTGTCCTAGCACCCCGGGCGGCATCCATCATCTGAAAGCGCTGGCTAAGACACACCAAGACCAAAAGAAAAACCGGCCTCGTACGCTTACTATCAACTCTATGTCTATATATATATATAATAATAATAATACTATAATATTATATATATGTATATATATATATAGTATAGAGAGAGAGATAGAAGATAGATATAGATGTAGGTAGAGATAGAGATAGAGATAGAGATAGAGATATAGATATTCAAGATACTGATACAAACAACAACCGTATGCATTGGGTTGGAAAAGAGAACTCCAGCCAATCACAAGTTTTCCAACCCTTGGGTCTTGGTGAGTGGGCGGGGCAGCGCAGCCTCCACTTTGATCCATTCGCAGCAGGTCCCCAAGGGTCTTTTTTTGCAACAGCAGTTTGAAACCCCAAACATAAGTCTTTTTCCTTGCTTATGCAGCATCCAAGAGCAAACATGTTTCTTGATTCTCCGATATCTGCGTCCAAGAAACACAGAGTTCATACATCAGGAACACAGTTCTTGGTTTACTTCAATTGTCTTACACTTAAATTTCCCATTCGTTGTGATTATGGAACTCCTTGTGTTTGACATCTGAATCCCGCATTTTTGTAGCATCTATATCCCCGATTTTGTTTGGTGATATCCGCACTTGGTGCAGCCTTTGATTTGTTGCTGGTTCATGTCACATCCGCCCTTGCTGACCGTTTTTTCAGACTGCCACATGTTTGGGGATATGCAGAGAGTAGGGGGGTCCAGGAACATCAATTTGGTTCAAATGTAATATGGTTGTTGTTGGTTGATACTCTTCCCGACTTCCCGACCTTTGGGTTGATGATATTCTCAATTCGGAGGTTTGTGCCCTTTTCAGTATTGTTGATGAAACATGAATTATTTTTCCTCATTCATTTCACACCTAGTTCCCCTCCTTTTGCTGTTGATTCATATCCCCATCCCTAGTTCGTTGAAACCTTTCAAACCCTATCAACTCCGCCAAACATGTGTTTACTTGGTTGGTATCCCCTGCATTGCTCGAGACTCTTGCTAAGATCAACTTACACCAAATGTTTTTTCCGCATTTGTCACTTCATCTTTATCCTTTCATCCTGGGCAAACCTTCGGCTGAAATCCCCAGTGTTGATGAAATCTCCAGCCATTTGAACATGTCTTATTTCACCAACCTGTTCTGGAGATAATTGGCTTTTACCCATTTCAAGATGTCTAACCAACCAATTCTAGAGATTTTGATTTATGATAAATGGGTAAATCATAAAATAAATCATTTATAAATGGGACCCATTACCAGGTTCAACCAATTGGTTAGTTCAAACCCAAAAAATGGTTCAAACCAGCCATCGCTCCTGGCATTGGCTCGACTCTGCGCCTGTTCAGAACTGAACTGAGAAGCAGTTCTACCGGGGAACTTGTTCTATCAAGGGAATTAACCATCTAAAATGTGGATTTACCCATAGAAAATGTGGATTTCTTGCGGCTTTGGATTGTGAAAATCGGTGTTTTCATCATGGTGTTTTTTTTCACAAAAGGGGGTTGAATCAATGATGTCATTCAAAAACTAAGGATTCACCCACAAAAATAATGATTCAAGAAACCAAAACGGGAATTGACCAAGAAAAACATGGATTGCGGGATTTGGAAAAACGCATCTGCTTGATTGGACAAGAATCAGGATCTGGAGGACCCACAAATGTTGGCCATCTAGAGAATTAACGGTATTGACCATCCAATTTTTCGAATATCTGTGTTTTGACCCGTACCCAAATAACATTGTAGTTTTTGATCTCAAGGTTTGATGCTTCACACAATCACATATTTCATCTTCACAAACAAACACTGTTGCTTGAATCCAGCTAGATTAAAGCTGATGCACTTTTTGGCCAGCCACCCAGCTGCCAGGAAGCTGTTCAAATCTAGGGCTCCAAGGCCAGAAGGGACGTATGTCTGTCTGGCTTCCGAAACAAACTCTCTCCCCATCTGACTTCACTGCAGAAGTGTACGAGCTTCCGGTTGAGATGGTGACGAGACCCAAGGCTGCCGGCACATCACAAAACAGCAGCCGAAATGCACTAGCTGCCCATTCAATTTACTTGACATTTCATGAAATTTCATTCAATTTTGGACCCCGCACCTCTCTCACGCAGATCAACTCTTGTCTCAAGCCCTGGCTCAGGCCGGCGACCCGGACCCCAGCACCGAGTGACTGAGGATCACCAACAATTTGGGGGAAGGTCTCGATTCTAGGGCCACTTTGACAGGGGAAATGATGCAGAAATCCAATGGGATAAAACGGAAATATCGAAAAACATGGATTTTTTTCTGAGATTCCCAAATGTTGGGACAATGTTGGGACAATCGAATAGTTTTGACCATCGAATCTGGTTTTGGGCACATCCCAAGCTTCCACAGCTGCTGGTTCTCCCGGCCTGGCTGAGACTGCTGATCACAGCTTGCCGCTGGACTGGGCCGGCTCTGGCCAAAGCCTCGCAACGTTGGTCTTCAAAATCTTCAAAGCCAAAGCTTGGAAGTGATGGTTAATGGGGATTTAATGGGGATTTAATGGGGATTTAATGGGGATATGAATGGGATTTTTGAAGCTATAGTGCTATAGAATGGTACCCATGGCGGAGACCTGTCTGGGTTGGATACAAAAATGTTCCTTTTAGCCTAGTTCGGCGGTAGTGTCACATCCGAGGAGAGCATCATAACCTCATACCTTTTGGTGGTGGGTCCTCCAAAAATTGTTCAATCATATGTGCCTTGTCTGAAGGCCAATTCCGCATTAACATATCATTGAATCCCTATTTATATCCCATTAAATCCTAATTTTCAATGGTGAAATCATATCAATTCCCAGTTGAATAATTGAATCCCCATTCATCTCCCAGAAAATCCCTATTTTTAATGGTCAAATCATCTAAATCCCCATTGAACCCCCCCAGAAATCTGTTGTTTTTCGTTGAAAAATCTCGCCTCGCACAGCTGCGTGCAGGCTGTCAACAACTTCTTGGTGGCCTGCCCGGTGCTTGGGATGGGGATCAAATGGGGATAAAATGGAGAGGATAATATGATGATATATTTACGATTTATGATATATGTGTTAAAGTGATATATCATACGCTCTGAAAATGTCTTAAAGTTTGTTGCGGGAAATAGCAACATCATCGAACTTAATCTCGGCCATACCTTAGCGGCTTTTTGGGGATTGCCCCCTTCTTTCTCAAGCTATTTCCACTATTCCAAGCCACTGGGAATTGGGTTTCACTCCAACAGGTTGGTCCATTTTTGGGTGAAAAACCACAGCCAATGGGTTCCTTGAATCACAAAACAGCTGAGCCCATTGGATGAACCATTTGCCTTGGCAACAGCATCCATGAACCGAACATGGCAATGTTATTAATGATGGTTATTCATGGTGGTTAATGGTGGTTAATGATGGTTAATGATGGTTAATGGTGGTTAATGGCCCAGTTTTTGAAGAATGAAATCCTGTGAAAACTTGTGCCAGGCAGGGAACTCTCCATTGCCTTGGCTTACCATGGCGGCTATGGCTTCTCCCAGCGTTCACCCACTCCCACCTTCTCGGCCCTTGGAGTCAGCCCCTGGTGATGGTGTGCACCACAGACCCCAAACATGGCACTGGAAATCTAACAGATTTTATACAGTAGATCACCTATGAAACATGTTCTTTTTCCATTGCCATGTTTGAATACCGGAGGGTAAAGAATTTCACCAATTATTCAATACCCATATGGTCCCCAAACTTAAAAGATCCAATACCGAACTAGGGGTTCTAGGGGAGTATTGACTGCAAGGAATGGGATTCGTATGTATCAAATATGATTATCTGTTCAACAAATGAAATTGCAGTTTCACATCCATCCCTCTCAGATCCTATATGTCTCCACAAATCAGGGATGGCATATTTCATGGAGTTTCCCTTTGAAACAAATGCATGGCCAATACCACAAATGAGCAAAATCTGTGGCCTCCTTGGCCTGGAGTTTGACACATGGAAATGTCCACGAAACATGGTCGTTACGCACAATTACCTGTACATATACACACAAACTCTTGTAGTTGATATTGTCAATACCACCAGTTTCATAGGTCGAGTAAATACCATGTCTGCTTCTTTACATGTGGATCGATAATTGTATGTATATATATATGTATATGTATACACGCCTATAAATATTGATATGTGTATAATGCAAAGTATGTATATATATATATACATACATACATATGTACGTTGATATCTATGCTATGCGACAAAAGTCCATCCATTCATTCCTTGATCTCCCCAATCTTGAGAGATGGCGCCTGCCGCGCAGGGACGTTGGACTTGTTGGACCCATTGGACCCGTTGGACCTGGGCAGGGGAATCACCTGGGAACCCGTTGGGGACCCCGTTGGATCCTCCGAAACTGGTGGATGGATGGGAAAAGCCATGCTTTGGGCTAGCCAAATTTTGGAGAAAACCCATTTTCTTCGAGAATGAGCTGGAAACAGTGAATGTCCACTGCCAAGCTGGATTGCTTGAGGGTTTGGAGGGGTGTGACCCATGAAAATGAGGTCTGTAATCTATCAAGATGAAGGTAAAACCACGGAAGAGGTAAAGATGGCCCTGAAAAGAAAATGTTAAGAGCTGACAAAAAATGGGATTACTTTTAATAAAGAACAAAATCTGACATATTTAATTTATATATTTTTGTTTTCCAGGCACAATGTATAGTATACTGTCTCCCAAAACCCATGATTGAAGTGGGTTCCATAACTCTTGCAACTGCACTAGTTGGCCACAATGTAAACCACAAAAAATGGTCAGACCCAAACCCCAGAAGCAACATCAAGCAGTCTGAATCCCACTCCAAGTGAAGATCCTTTGCAGCCTGGCAACACTGGAGACATCTGGCGTTTCCTGGCGGTGTTTTTTTCTTTTTTTTGTCCGAAGATACGTGGATCACACGTCCTTCCGTCTTTCGGCCACAAATGCTGACCCAATGGGGATACCAGCGCATGGGTCAAAAATTCAAGGCCCGCTATAAAGAGTTTAGTCACTTTTGGTGCCATCCCTTTATCAGCAACCGGCCCAATTTTGATCCGTACCCATCAGGAATGAAACAGTTGAGGTTCAAGCACCTAAATTTCATGTTTCTTTGCTGCAACCAGCTTCCATTAATTGTAGCTCATGGGAACCCATAGCTGCACAATCTACATGTTCTGCTGCGGCTGGGGTCCAAATTTCATACCCTCTGGCAATTTAGCTGGAAATCCCAACTTTTCATGGAAAAATGTGGGACAATCTATGAATGCGTGATGTTTTAAATGCGTACCATCCATTACCACAGGCACCTAGATGCCATCGTCGCCATGGCGAGGCTTGCTGCCCGGGAGAGCCCTGCTCAGCCCTCCCGGGCCTTGGTGAGAACGGGATGTCAACCGGTAAAAGCAGGGATTTCAAGCAGCAAAAATGGATCAAAAATGGGATCTCAACCAGCAATGATAAGTATTTCAAGTGACCAAAATGAAGTCTTAAACAAAAAGTGAGATTTGAACCAAGCCAACTGTATGAATGGGATTGTAACGCCGGTTGGGCATTGATCAGGATTGGGAACATACGATTCAGTGTGCATTTGCCACTGAAAATTTGGAAACTCAGCAACCACCATGCAGATGGGACAATAAAAACTGGAGATGTGCTCAACAAGACTTGCAAAGCAGCCAATAACTTGATGATGACGATTGAAGCGCGGGGTAAAAACTGATGACCCATGACCCTATCGAATTCCTGAATAAAAAACACCATGGCCACTTGAGCTCCGATGTTTGTTCAATAATGTCAACCCCGGATTAATAAACCATGGTTTTATTAATTGGGGGGGTATTCCCCCAATAGTCATGATTTGATACTTAAATGGTACCTTCCCAATTAAACAGCCTAGGCAGCCTAGGGGTTTATTAATCCAGGGTTGACATTACTGGACATGGTTTCCCTCAAAGATTGTTCCTTCTGGTGTTTGAGGGGATGATATAAATCTGCAAGTGATGGCAGTCAATTTCTGATGATCTTTGCACCCCGAATCCAAAGGCTGAGGCCCTGGCGTAGAGATATGCTGGGTAATAATAGTATCGATATCCTGGCACTGAGAACACTGAGCGCCAGTTCACCCTGCTCTTGGTATCTGAATTGGCAATAAGACTTTAGAAAAAACTGCTGAGAGCTAAGAAGAAAAAACCATTAACCGTCCATTAACCATTAACCACCATTAACCACCATTAACCACCATTAACCACCATTAACCACCATTAACCATTCTTTATGTTAGCATTCAGAAGACGAAATTACTTTGTCTAACAAAGAGGTACCCCTAATGCTGCAAAGCACAAGCCGTGTGAAAATAGCGATGTAGCAAGTGGAAGGTTTTACATGGAGATTAAAAGTAGGTGAAAATGGCTGATTTAACCAACCAAAATGACGGTACAACAGTACAACAGGGATATATGTATATATAATGGGGATAGAATGGAACATTAGTGATATATAAATAGAATATTGATGAGTTACCCACTGGTAATCACTACCATAGCAAGGAAAACTACCATTTTGAATACGTAAATCATCGAAGTGAATGGGCCATCTATACCATAGCTAAGTGAATTACAAACATCGAGATGATTTATGCCCTCTTAGTCTAAACTGGCTTGCAAAGGAAAAGCCGTACTTGTTTCGTACGATGATCTTGGTGTGGTCCCACAATTTTGGCTGGGTAGTATCGCACAAGTGCATCTCTTGTTGCTTGGGCAGTAACCTGCAGGAACCTATCCCAATCCCCCAGCCAGTCTCTGAATCCACCACCCTCGTAGTAGAAGTCGCTGCTCATCTCAACCAAGTTGCTGCCTTCAGAAGGTACTGAAAGTGAAAGTTGCAGCCATCAGGGGCATCAAATTGGGTGGGACATTTCAGGGACCGCAATTTGGCCATCATTGGGGGGTTGTACAGAGTTGGTAATGAATAATAAATCCAAGGAAGTATCCTCTTGTGAATCCAAGGTTTCTGAAAGCCAACAGGCATCAGGATCATGGTCCGTTTACTGAACCATCTACTTACTTTAAAGGTATCATTCCGGAGACAAAAATCTTTAACACGATTCGTCTAAACCTGAAGCCATTTCGGTAGTCTGCTTGAACTTGGCTCCCCTGCGATCAGATCCCAAGTCAAAATTAGCAAAGGTGGCAATGGCAAAGAGCGACATGGCGAAAGAAAGGCCTTGGGGGGGCAACACAGCCAAACCAATCATCTGTGAAAACTGGGGGATACAGCACCGGCATCCCAAGGGGCCACAGAAAAACCCGACGGCAGGATGTTTAGACGATTCACCTCTTGAAACTGGTGATGTTTTCTACCTCTCAAATCCAACGATCAGAGAGGATGGTGAAAAAAAGCCACATGCCATGGCTGCCATGGTTCTGATCATCTTTACAAACCAATTGGATCCAATTGGTTTGATACTTCCAACCATATTTTCTCAGTTTCCCCGTCTGGGACTCCCTGCTGTGCCACAAAGAGGAGCAGGTTGGGAAAGCTGCACTAACCGGCAGACGCTGAGGCTGCCATGAACAGATTCCCCCGGGGTCCATGGCGCAGTTGGAATATTTAAACATGGACCGCAACCATTTCGTGGCTTCTCACTGGGGATTCCGAAAACAATGGGTATCAATACTAGAATGATCTAAAGATGATTTCGGGCTACCACCATTTTAGGTGGATCCTTTTTTGAGTAAAAGATAGGTTTAACCCTAGTTAGTCAAGGCTCAAAAATCATCCACCAGGTCGATTAACCACATGTTGATTCATTAGGGGGGTCCCCGGAGTGATGAAATCTGCCACTAAACTGGTACATCCCCAATCAAACAGCCCAGGCGTGAATAAAAAATCCAGGGCAGCCAACGAGAAAAACCTTAAAATTCTTACAATAGCATTTGGGGTTTCCATTGAGGTAGAAATCATCTGAAAAAACACAAAAAAAAAAACTGTTCTTGGGAACCGTGTTCCCTGAGGTTCACCATTCTTTGCCAAACAGACTGTGGTTCCCATATCAATTTCTGGCTCCCAAGGATGGGATCCAGGATGGAAGCCCAGCTGCTTGATGGATTGGTGAGAGAATCTACAGGAAACCATGGGTTTTTCCCATTGTAAAAAAATGTGTGTCCTGAAAATTGTCCCTTGAACCATTTCCTTGATAGTAATACTGATGATGATGATGATGATGATGATGATGATGTTGGTGATGATGATGATGGTGGTGATGATGATGATGATGATGACGATGACGATGATGATGATGATAAAATACCAATAAGGATAACGATGGGGATAACAATAGCGATGATGATGACAATAACGACAATGCTGATGATAGTAGTACTACTAACAGCTAAATGATAATTATAAGGATAGTAATGTTAAATGTTAATAACAATTATATAATGGTAATGGTGATAATACTGGGAAAGCAATATATAATAAGCACGGTTTTGGCCCATCACTGTATGAGTATGGATGGTGTGGATTGCTTTTCCGACACGCTCAGGGCCTCGAGCTTCGATTCCTTACAAATGTCATCGTCTTGTTTCTCTATCCGATGCGTGGGATGCCCTAGCATACCAACTCGTACCAAACTTGTGACAAGTTTGATGCCTGATCCTTGTTCGTTTGTGAAGAAGAACTTCCAAGTTAGGTTAAGCACAATGGAGAAATGTAACCAAGGTTCGTGGATAAGGGCCTTGGGAATCTTGTCTTGAGACAAGGTGTTCAGTCAAGCCAGAGGAGTACAAAGGGTCAATTCCTGGACGTCGCCCCTTTTCTTCCGCATCCTGCAAATGATCCAGCCCCAAGTCTGCTAAGAGTTTTTCGGCCTGTTGCGTGTCCATGGCCATTCGCAAGTACCGCACCATCTGACTTGTGGGGCGAATGTCTGCAGCCACCAGTTCTCGGAAGGTCTTTTCAGCTTTGATGCTGCGACTTCCACGCTTCCTCGCATACGCGAAGAGCAGACACGCGTAGAATTCCGGTCCACGACCTGCTAAGGGGCCAACGGCTTTGTGGTACCCCAAGTGGACGACTAGAACCAACACAAGCTGAATTAAAGCAACAAAATGAAGAATAACAAAACTGGTGACAGAACCTAACCTTGGCTAACTTGCAAATAATTTTTATGATGTGCACTGAAAACTCACCAAAAACCTCCAAAAAACCCTCCGAGACGAACCGTGCATACTCCACTTAGGAGGCGATAGGGAATCTAGGGCACCTCCTAAGCGCCTCCCTTGAAAAATCAGATCCTCAGCTTGCTGCACATCATTCTGCATGGCATAGGCGTTGGCCAGGGCCAAATATGACATCGCATCGGGGGACACCTGACCACCCATCATTTCCCAGCACGAAAACATGTCCACCTTTCTTTAAAATAAAAAAAACTGCACATTCCTATCCTTCTGGTTTAAAGGATCGACAGTCGTAACCTTCAAGAAGTACTGTCAACTATCCCTTTGGCTTTCGACGACACCACATTTTCCAAACAGAAATCTCCCATGGTTTTCCTAGGTTACCATGCCATTCTTTTCCCACACACCATTTTTAATGGCAGGAAGCCCCCATTTTCCAATTGAGCCATTAAACTTATCCCTGTCCCATCTCATTACACTAGTTGGTTGATAGGTTTCCCTATTATGGATTATCATTGTCCCCAATATGAAGTAGTGTAACTCCCAACAAATTCACCCATCAACCAAGCTACCTTTAATGGCTCAATTGGCATTTTTCATCCCCCGCCTGCAGCTCCTGCATCTCGCCGAAGAGTCGTTTCACCTCCTCAGGCCGCTCGGGGGTCTCTGCCAGGTAGGCGCGCAGCACCGCATTGTACATCCCACAGCCCAGCTCCACGCCGCTGGCCTTGGCTTCCGCCAGGCAGCGTTCTGCGACCTCGCCGCCTGGGAAGTGATTGGAATCGCCGCCTAAATTCGTCGTGTAATTCTTGCGATCACAAAGAATATATGCTATACTATAAGGTCGCAAACATTGGATTGCAACAATTTTTTTGGAAGCTATTAAAATGGAACTGCTACAACAAATGTCAAAAAGGTATTGCTGTAATCTATTAAAAGCCAACAATACTACAACCAGCAAAAAAGATATGCAATAAAAATCCGCTGTAGCTTACAACAATGATGGGTTATCTGGGCCAGTGACATCCCAAGGTCATCTATTTCCTGCGCCAGGGATGTTCATCCCGCATACACAGATTGAAGTATAACTTCCAGGGGGCTACAAACAATGACAAAATCCATAAGCTGTTGTTTTCGAAAGTCAAGAAAAAAAACAAGTATCACTGTGGGTAAAATATGTGTGCCCTTGTGAAAACATGGTATTGTATGTTGAATTCGTCATCCATCCCGCAATTGCAATCCTTGTATATAATGGGCCTATATATGCCTACAAAGGGATTGATGACTATCCCCCCGTTTGGGAAAATCAGCCAAAATTTTAACCATGGCACATGTGAATGCAGGATCTTCTATGAATCAAGGCCCCAAAAGCTAGTTTTCAATGGACCGGGCCTTGGCGCCCGGCCGCCTTGATCATCCAGAGATAGCTGAAGCCATCGGGTGCTACGGCCGCCTGCCTCATCCTCTCCAAGACTTTCCGCGCTTCTGAGAGGCTGCCGACCACCGCACAGGCACCCAGGAGGTTGTTGAAGGAGATGATGTTGGGTCTCAACGATGCGCCGTAGATCTTCTCCAAGAACGCCTTATGAAATTGTGGAATTTTGAAACCTGCAAAAATTAAAAAAATGAGACAAAGAAAGGGAATTGCCACAGAGTGACGGCATTTCTTTTAACAAACATCCCAAGTTGGCAAATGGTTCTCATTCTGCAGGTCTTGTCATTATCGCAATGCTTCTTGATTTTATATCCATGTTTCTGGATGTTTGATTCTAACCAAAGAACCTCCTTTTTTGGGGGAAAGGAATTACCTCCACAAAGAAAAGGTGCCTTCCACCATTCCACCCCGCCACAGCCCCAACCTCAGCAGCTTGGAGATCCCCGGCAGAACCAGAGGCCTTCAACATGGCGTTGCACAGCGGCAAGGTGAGTGCAATCCCTTCCTGCTCAGCTTGGCGAAAGAAGCTGCTGGCCAACGAAGCAAAGGCGGAGGAGGCCAAGGCATTGATGATGATGCCATAAGTGACTTGGTCTGCTGGAAATCCTCCCAGTTTCATCTCCTTCAACCTGGCTTGAATCTGCTCACTTTGGCCCGACCGGGCCAAGAAACCTAGAAGCTCCTGATAGAGATGCTTCGTCACAATGCTCAAACCTTGGGATTCTTCCAAAGCATCCTGGAAGGCCCCTTCAACCTCCTGCAGTTTGCTGTCGCTGAGAGCAGAACCTCTGGATGTAGCGATCAAAGTTTCAAAGCGAAGCTTTGCACTCTGAGGCATTCCCTCGTCCTCCACCATACTCCTATCAATTGAAAACGTCCATGCCTCCTTTCACTTAACCATACCAGGGTAGTACCTGAAACATTCTTGAAGAGGTCACTGGGGATATGTTTTGCTGTTTTGCTGATACATGTACCACCCAATCTGGTTGCCTATCGATTGCGATCTTCCTGTCTTCCCAAAATCGCAAAAAACTATATTCTTCTGCGCAGCCATTGCGATTTCTAGTAAGTGAAATTCCTTTCTACCATTAGTTGGGTATTGCATTCCCATTTATAGAAAAAAACAAGCCATTCAAATACGTTTCATCAACTTTCACCCAGTCATATCCTCACTATTGGATCAGCTCCGAAAATCCTCCGTCGTAGGACTGGGATTCTGGATTCCCCCCTTAAGTTTTTCGTATTGTTGGTATATATCCCGCTCATATCCCTTAAATATTCCACTTGAGGCCGGAGGTACGAAAGCTCGCAGGACGGAACTGACGGAACGTTACATTTTTTTGTAACCCACGGGCCATAGGGGGATTGAACCCATGCCAGGGGGAGGGATTGAACCATTGAAAGTTTCTAGGAATTCAACGGTCCTGGTTCCTAGCTATTCCGAATGCTAAAGGAAGAGCAACTTCAGCTAGCACAAGCAAGCTAGCTGCTTGTGATGAAATATGTTCTTTTAATCATTGAACCCAATAATCATCCCCAATTACATCTATTGTTATTAAAAACCGGATATTTAATGGAATATTCATGGGATTTTACCAGTATTTTACCAGCCACCCTGGTAATCCCCGATGACCATCGGCTCCTGGCTCCTGCTGCGATCAAACTCTGCGTCACCTTGGGATGTTGTCGGATTGCTGGGTCCAACTTCGCCCGGGCAAACCTGCGGTCGGAGCAGTTGAAGAACACAATCATGTGCTCTCAATCCACATGATAAGTGAATAATCTATAGCTAATAATAATGATGATGATAATAACAATAAATCATCAATAGATGATAATGATAATGATAATGACAATGACAATGACAATGATAATGTCTTGATGATGAATTAGTCAGTAGTATAATAATTATCATCATTACTATAATTTACTATAGAAACATATATCAGTACTACAATTGTTACCATTCCTACTCATGTCCAATAATCATAGGTAGTCTATGGCTGGAGTACCACATTAGACTATATACTATAGAAGCAATCAATAATCAACAACAATGGTAACAATTAACCAACCACACTGAATTATAGTAGGACTTGTAGTATTACTATATAATCATTGATCAAACATTAAAATTGGGATTATAGTAGCACTATATACTCTGCAATCGAGTACAATATTGGTGTATTATAGTAATCACTAACGAACCCTAATAATCATAATAATCAACAACAATGATGTATAATCCTTACCAATTTAGATGCGTTTCCAAATATTTTGAAGGAAATAACAAAACAAACATAAAAATGAAATCGGTTTACCAAAAAAAACGTCATTCACGAACAATATTTCTTTGAAACATCTAGGATCAAATGTACGACAGCCACAACGATGCGGGCCCCATCGACCCGACGTTGCTCAGGTGGCAGCTCTCAGGGGACAAATTAAAAAATCCTATGGTGGATTATTGTCGTTGATCTTTGTGGTTGCGTATTATCATTGCTGACTATTATGGATATGTTGTTGTTGTTGTTGTTGTTGTTGTTGTTGTTGTTGACTATTGTGTTTTTTTTGACTACTATGATCGATTGTTATGGTTCTTGGTTATTGTGGCTGTTGATTATTGTGGTTGTTGATGGGTTCTGATGATATCACCCCCCAATCAACAAGCAGTCATTTGGTAAAACCAATGAAAACCCTAGTTTTGATGATATTGCCCCCAAATGTTCAAAGTTTGCATGATTGATTCATAGTTTTATCACATGATTTCTTTTGCAGTGTCACTACTTCAAATGTTTGATCCAAGAAACATTTACTAAAACAGTAGGTTTTTTCATTGGGTTTCTATAGGTTTTAACCATTTTTAACCCACGTTCCACATATTTCCATAGGTTGAAACAACCCCGGGCGTTTTTCCACCTTTGTAGCCACATTTCGGCACGGCAAAGGTCGCGCACGGAAGCGCTCGCGGCCACCAGCAGACCGAAGCTCAGTTCGTTGGGGACATCGCTGCGGTCCTTCCTGGCGAATGGATGGGTAGGCCCTGGTAGGATATCACCATCGAAATATTAGTGATGCCAGTGATATCCAGTGATATTAGTGATTAGAGGGGATATCACTGGCATCACCAAAAAAACACCTCTACTCAGTTGGATTTTGCAAACTCTGAATTGCGACCAACAACATCATGAATGAGTTTATTGTGTCTTGGTGTCGGCCAAGATACATTTAATGCGAAAGTATTTTTCTGGTGTTTTCTTCGTGTCCAAAATAAAGAATCGGCAGATTGATGATGTACCACGGAAAGCTTGAAGCATACCCCAATCATACCAGCAAAATAAAAGGGCGAAAACAGTGGCTAGGAAGTCAACAACCATATCGGCAATCAAAAGACCAAAAGAAACTACCAATGTGCCCAGAATCACTAGCCGCTGGAAAATCCGCTCGGCACCCAGGAAGTCTTCGGCTGCCACACACACGTCGAGCATGCGGTTGAAACGCTCAGTTTTTTCGTCAGCTTTGCGTTCGCGACGCAAACGAGCAGACAACGAAGCACTGACCACGTACCGTGAAGACGGTTTCCACCCGCAAACAGCGTAAAAACACGTCCGAAAACTCACACAGTTTGGGACAAACCGCATCGTTTGCGGTTGCACAGGGAGGCATGTTGGGCGATGTGTATGTATGCTGCCATGCTAATGACTGGAAGACTGTGTGAAATTAAAAAAAATGTTGTTTGGAACAATGGCAACTAACATTTGGAGGCATTCCTCCCCAAATGCAGATGTGACAAAATATGACAAACAATTAGATTTATTGAGCAAACGTCGGATTCAATGTTAATTGATGTTAATTGTTGTTGGCAATGAGTGTCAACCTGATCAATGTTGTTTTTTGACACTTCCACCGGAACGTTTGTCTCTTTCAAAATATACCATTTTGATTAGAGCAACATACTGCTTAATATCATTGACATTGATTGCAACCAAACATGTGTGGGTGTGTCTGACGGCGGTTCAAACCAATATGAAAAATGGATCATTCGTTGTTGTATTGCAAATTCAACTGTTCAAACTAATTAAATCCGCATTTTTTTGGCCCATCCAGATCAAAGGCATCACGACACTGTCCGTTTCAAAGGGCCCAAACAAGAAATGTCAACCCAGGTTAAACATCGGGAAAATTTGCTGATACATTCGCCGTAGCAAAACGATTTCACTGTTTGTCGCAAAATTTTACAGGACATTGCATGAAAACAGTGAATGTTTGTTGCTTTGCAAAATGAATGTTCATTCGATGGCACATGACAAATGACAATGAATTCATTCAAGATTCCGGCTGTGGTCTCAACGCAATGCTGCCCAACGGAAATGGACACATCCATAAAAAAAAAACATTCCAAATTTCGATTGGAATAAAGTCAAATGAAAAAAAAACTGTTAGGTTTTGGAAGGAACAAATGGTCCTGCATGGTTTTGCAAACAATCAAACACCGAGGCAGCGGTCTCCATAAATGGAAATGAAATTCGCAAAACTTGCATAAGTACTCACAGGGAAACATTGCAGTCCATTTTTTGCAGCCATGTTACCACCCAAATTTATTGCAAAAAGATGGCTGGTTAGTGGACCTCCACACGAGCGCATTGTTGTTGTTTTTGTCGTGTTCATTGTTTTTTCTCGAACCCGATTTCAACTGGTGACACTACTATAAAGAAATCGTTTTTTCTTGCCATCTATTCTTTGGACCCAAAGAAATATCTCAGATCATGTATGATTTGCAATCTGTTTTTCCACAATTTCAGCCCGGCCACGTTCGCACTCGCTCTCTTTTCCTATCGGGGGAACAACACGGTGCTGAAGGTTCGGGTTCTTCTAAAAGTTTCCGTGCACCACTTGGCTCTGTAGGTTGACCAGGAAGTTCTTCTTCGGAAGAAAAACAAGTTCAACCAAGCTGCCAGCATCAGTCATGGATCGGTTTTCATTCCCCCCGCTCCCTGCTCTAGGGATTGGGAAGGTGGGAGAAAATTTTGAAGAATGTTTTGATTTTTTTCTGTGAATCTAAGACGCACAAGACATAAATTAGAACATGAACGGAATGAGATGTTCACATGATCATGGAACTTTGATGTTCCCATGTGCCCCTCTGCTGGGGTCTATGAACCAAAATTGCACGGCCATTCAAAAAAAGATTCGTTGCCAACGGTTGATTTTTTTCCACGAAGAACTCAGATGTTTTAATCCAGAATGTACATCCAATCAAATATTCAAAGTCTTCTGTTTGAAAAAACAATTTGATCAGAAAAATTCAGGGTATTTTTTTGGGGGGTTCCTCAAGTTCTTTCAGAAACTAGTTCAAAGTTTTTGATTCCAAGAAAGTGCTATCCACTTCGTGTGAAGGTTCGGATTCCTTCAAAAGGTCTCTGTACACAACTTGGCTCTGTAGGTTGACCAGGAAATTTTTCTTCGGATAGAAGACAAAGTCAACCGAGCTGCCAGCATCTGTCATGGATCTGTTTCCATTCCCCCTTAAACCACCGGTTGTCTCGGAGGCGTGCAGCTTTCAAGATGCAATGCGTGAGGGCGTTCTGGCACGTGAACCCTGGCACAAATCGTGCGCTCCAAAATTCCGCCGCTTCTTAACCCTCAAATCTCGAGGGGGCATCTCCGGGGTTGCTCTTTCTGGGACCGGCTCAATCCGCCGAAAGGAGGGAGAGTGGACTTACATCGAATAGAAGGCTGTTACAAGGTCGTCGATGGAGGGGCTGTTGGACCGACCTTTCAACAGCCAAGTTGTTGTCAGCAAACAGCAAGACACGGTTTTTGGTTAATTCCTGCTTAAGTTTCAGAGGAACTTGGCATACCCAGAATAAAGAAACCATCCAATTTGTGACAACATCGGACCCGAGGCTTCTAAAAAACAAAAATCAAAGCCAAACAACTCAAAGTGCAAGAGGCTATCTCCATACAGGTCTTCCGGGGTCGATTGAAAAGGCAGTAAGTGACAAGCGCATCCTCTTATGGCAGAACTGCTCTAGGAAAACGGGCACGACGACATAGAGGTTGCGTCGTTTATAACAGAAGGGGGTGGGGGACCATGACCATCCTAAGGCTACCCCTGGTTTTACCACCCCATCTCCTTTTTCAGTGGTGTCCCTTCTTAGATTTCCCCCTGAAAGGAAGAAGAGAACATTTTCTGAAGACTATTCAAAGATCCATCGGCAGGCAGCCATTCAGTGGCACAAAAGTGAGATGAACTGTGCACGTTTCTTGTGCTGTCGATGCTGCATTGCCAAGGTTTAGACGCGAGGCAATGGTAGAAGCACAAATGTCAAGCCTCTAATTTCAAAGAGAAAAATGCGCACCTGGTAAGCAACTCGTTGGTGAGCAGCTCAAGGCATGCTGCTTCACCTGATGCGTCGAAGGTCCATGGGCCATCGGTCATGGTGACCCGGTACCAAAAAGTACTCATGTTCGTTTTGGTGAATGTACGCAAGCGCAGCAAGCACTGGGTCAGTAGACTTCCATAAGGAATTGTATCTCATGGCAATGAAGAATGTCAACTACAAATCTATACAACTTACTGTGTGGGTACGCCCAATAGACCAAGCATGGTCAATGCTGCTGTGATGTTGATGAAAGACGTTTCCTTTTTTACACTCTATGTGCTGATTGGGCTCCAGGCACGCTCACTTGAAGCCATACACAAAGAAGCCATCAACAGGATCCAATTTTTTTTGTCAGGTGGCTCATACCCCCCTCCTGGCCAAGATCCGTCCTTTGAGCGACCTCTTGAACTCCCCTCAAGCGTCCCCTTAAGTTCCGCTCAAGCCGCGTCTTAAACCCTGCCTTAAGCCCCCCTTCACATCCCTTTGACGAAAAAGGGATGGACTTTCCCTCTTTGGAGTCTCAAAAGTATGTGTTTAGACCCAAAAATAAGATTAGACTTTTTGTCCCCGAAAATAAGATTACAAGGGAGGCCCCCAACTCCGTCTCCAAAAATCATATCAATTTCAGGTACCAAAAACGAACTCAAAACTAGTGTCTTGTCTTGGTCATGACCATCTTTCCCTTTCTCTTCTCTTGATGAAAGAGGCTCCGTGTTTACAAAGCCTGCAATCGAGGCGCTTCGAAGCTCGGCGAGGCCTGGCCGAGGCCACGCCTCGGACGCAAAACGTATTGGCACAAGGGCAAAGCGAGGCTTACGGGGACTCGAAACTATATAATACTGTTGTTGAAGTCCCAGCAAGGTTGAACTTGAAGTTGTCGGCAACTGTGCTGTCTTGCTAGAATTTTAGGCCGCAGCTGGCGCAGAGGGACGGCCTCAAGGCAAGCCTTGAGGCTTCAAGTTGCAGCAAAACAAAAAGTTTATAAGATGAAACAAAGTTGAAGGCAGGCCTCAATGCAAGTCTCGAACTCCAGTGTTGCGAGACCATGGAAATTAGAACAAAACCCCTCAGGGCAAGCTTCGAGGCAGGCTTTGAGGGCGGCCTCGAAGGCCTCAAGCCAATGGAAATTGAAGCAAAACAATATGACAAAGAAGGGACCCTTTTTTGGTCCTCAAAACGTAAGAAAAAGCAGGCGCGCAACAATGGACCTCCCCAGTTCAAGTTTCCACTCGCAGCTGTTGCTGGTCAAATCAGCTTCAACTTGAAATAAACGCTTTAAATATTTGACACAATGGAAGGGGCCAAAACTGGAGGGGCAGTCGTGTGGAAGGCAAGAGAATTAGATTTCAGATCATGGTATTGTGGAAGGCAAGGGGGGAAGTTTAAATAAAAGTTAGAATTTAGATCATGGCATTGTGGAAGGCAAGGAGGGGGA
>Ga0126342_10004108_pt1:0-10000 | contig 24581 bp, 26 predicted proteins | sample Cyp1metagenome_FD_92528 | JGI IMG/M metagenome (GOLD analysis project Ga0126342, IMG submission 92528) | Coral microbial communities from Lord Howe Island, Old Settlement Bay, Australia - Cyphastrea 1 metagenome | ecosystem: Host-associated > Invertebrates > Cnidaria > Coral ...
AGCTGACAGTTGATAGTTCATAGCTGAAGCTGATAGTTGATAGATCATAGTTGCAGCTGATAGTTGATAGTTGGAGCTGACAGTTGATAATTCATAGTTGAAGCTGACAGTTGATAGTTCATAATTGAAGTCCCACAGTTGACGACTGTTTTTCTCCAGAGTTTGACACTAATCTGCAGTTCCAAGTTTGAGTGCCTCTTTCCCCTCACTTGGGACTTGGGGCTTCGCGCGGGTACTTCAAACCCGGACTTGCAAATGGGCCTCCAGCATGTCACACACCTAGCGGAAGACGAAGTATTGCAGGCTGTGTGTGTTGCCCGTCCATGCACTCCCGGTCCAACAACAAGCATTTCGTCCATTTGCCATGCAGATAGAAATGGTCAATCGCTGTTGTCGCATGTACATGGAACATTGAGTAAAAGTAAAAGTAATGCTGCAGACCGCATACTGCAAGCTGAAAAGGGGCAACAACAATAGTTGTCAACGTGAAGTCACCTGCAGCAGTACGCTTGTGCTGGCCTCTCCCGCACTGGCACGTTTCTCGACGTGCAGCTCCATCATCCAGGAGTGAAGCCTAGAGCAACTGGTTGGTATCTGGTTGGTAATGATGGTGATTGAATGTCACACTGTGCAATGGCGGTTTAGTTTGTTGATGAGGTCATTGATGCTGTTGCTGGTGATGATGGTTGTAATGCTGTTGATGCTGCTGCCAATGATGGCGATGACGGCGACAGCGATGATGAGGACGATAATAACGACGATGACCATGACGACGATGACGATGACGATGGGGATGAGGATGAGGATGAGGATGAGGATGAAAATGACGATGACGATGACGATGACGATGACGCTGATGCTGATGGTGGTGGTGGTGGCGGTGGCGGTGGCGGTGGCGGTGGTGATGATTCTGGTTCTGATGATGGCGATGATAATAATGAAAAAGGGCTGCAATTTAACGATTTTGATGGTGATGGTGATCAACATGATGAAGTCGTGATGCCTTGCCAATCCCCAATGCAAATAGACGCATGAGAGCTAGCTGCCAAGATCCTCCAAGCCTGCGAGCGAAAGGAGAGAAACTGTGCGGAAGCACCGGCCTCCGAGGCATAGGGGTTTCAAGGGGCTGCAGCGGCAATGCGTTCAGGATCATAAACTTATCACAAACTTGATCATAAACTTATCATTGGCAGGCGTCCATTTGTCCAGATTTATCACAGGTGTCCAATGCTGTAGGTTTATTATTCTATAATGTCTGCATCGGGTTCATTTCACTTCACCTGTCCAGTACTGAGTTTCCTGCAGCGTGCCGCTCATCACAGCTTTGGTGATGGCGTGCAGGTCAGGCCCATCGTAGGCCGCCTTGCAAGATCCCGCAATCATACCGTGGGCGCCCAAACCCTAAACATCACTTCTCAAGCACGTGGGCGCACAAAGGACTTGCGTGCTGCGATCCTCCGCCATGGTTCAACCACCTCGCGATGCTCGAGACGGGCCTGCTGGCTGCAAAGCTCATAGAGAACGCAGCCCATGGCCCAGGTGTCAGCTTCCCATGCCTTGGCATTTGGCAAGATTGAACTTCCAAAATAGAGGTGCCAGGGGATGGTCTCTGATGGTACGGTGCCTGACTCTGTCTCGTGCCAATGCAGGAGACAAGCTGCATGAACAATGATAACAATGCGTATAAACAAGTGACAAAATGAGCTAGCAAATTCTAAAGTGACAGGCCATGCTGCCTATCACAACCAAAGCAACAGAACACAAACGCCCTGAACGAATGCGAAACAATCGAACACGTCGATCCAGCATACATTGAGATTCCAAACGTATGGCTCTCCCCTGCACACCTGCACGGCACCGCTGTGCCAACAACAGCAATACTTCAAAGATCCGTAGCCCGGTGATCCAGGTGAGCCGGAAGGGCACCAGCCCCAGCACAGCTAGAGCGCCTCCGGGCTCCAATAGTTGGGGGTCCCAACAATGGTCTCGGCCTGAAAGGTGGGGGCTGAGGCACCCGTGGACGATTGAAAACGTTTCCTATCACCAAATTGTGGAATTGTGACAACTTTGGAACTTGCCAAAGCTAAGCCGACAGGTTTGCCAAGCCCCCGGCCAAAGACAGATCATTGTCCATCTTCTTGGCCAGGCCAAAGTCGCCCAGCTGGAGGGAGCCTGCAGTCATTTTGAAGCGGCCATGTCTTGGCACATCTGAAGGGAACACAACGGCAATCTTCACTGCAATTGACACGGCAAACGGTGATGAAGGCTGGGCTTCAGGACCGCCACCCGTGACGAAGAAGTTCTTTGGCTTCAGGTCACGGTGAAGAATGAGCCTGGTATAATGGTGGCCCTCTTGTTCATTGGGCACTGGGGCACATCTTCTCAAGTCGGATGATAAGACGTGACCTCTCATTTGTGCCCAAGACCTGTTCTGTTCACACGCAGGCACGCGCACACACACACACAGACGGTAATAATATATATGTATGCACATGTTACATCATATGCGCTCCGTACTTCCTGACATGTCAGTCCGTGTGAAGTCCCCATGAACTACATCGAACATCACATCACCAAACTGCTGTCAGTTGAGAAGGCAAGGCCTGCTGTGGATGTGCTGAACAGCCGACATGCCCTCAAGCATCCACTGCATGATCTAAGCCGCGAGCAAAGGGGGATCCGGGCGGCTCAGGGTGAAAACAATGAGAAAGAAGATTGTTGAAACGGTCATGATGCATCGGTCCATTCCGCCCATCTGAGGATCTACCGGTTTACCTGCTGTACTTGCATCAGTTTGTCTGCCCGCTGCATTTCCGTACCTGCCCCTCGTCAAAGGCAGCTTGGTCAATGCGGCCCTGCAAGTCGCCGCCTGCGAGCCATGGACCGGTGCTGGACACTGAAATCTCCATGCGCTGTCTGGGGGCACTTAGTAGCTCAAATGTGAATAGCAAGCTAATGCCGAATAATAGATATAATAATACTGATGATGCTGATGATGCCAAGGACAACGATGACCGTGATGCTGACCGCAGGCCCTCATGACTGTGATGGTTCTGATGCTACTGACAGCGGAAAGGATGCCCAACTTAGTGCGGTAGTGCGGCGGCAATGATGATACCGCTGTCAAGCCTTGGCAGTAGTCCATCAGGAGGGCATACCTGCGGCGAACCACTGCATGAAATGCATGTGACCCGCCATCAGTGCCACAGCTGCGGTTTAGCCATTAAGCCCTTGATTCTCAAACACAGTCTGCATGTCCACTATTGTGCCACAGCAAGGCAACTGTCTTGTCACCACCACCATGAATCCATACATACATTTAATATACATATGGCAAATGTGCATGTGCATGTTTATGTAAATTACAGGAGCTCATGGTGCACCATGCGCCCTCCGCCACGAAGTCGCGATACTGGACGACATGCCTCAGCGAAGGTGGCATCGTCACATTTGTCCTTCAAGATTTATCTGTGCTTCTGGCGGGTGCTGCAAGGAGCTCAAAATTTGAGCTTCCTTGACAGCCTCCTCCTGAAGTGGGCAAAGTTGTGCAACAGCAGCAACACCCAGGATCACCTAAACCTGAGCACTGCATCAGGAAGCTTCGGACAACACGACACTGATGCTGAGGATGACAAGGATGATGAGAATGAGGAGAATGACAAAAGAAGAGGCTAATGAAAGTCCTCGCAATTTATGTGCAAATAATGTGTTTCTGCACCATGTCCTGAAGTGAATGGCACCGTTGCATCAGCTTGCACCTTGCTTGGCAAACATGGCCACAGCCGCCCCGCTTAAAAAAAGACAACTTTACTTCAGATAAAATTGATAAAGCACCAATGACATAGAAACAGTCAAATCAGAAAATGTTGCATATGCGTTAGTTGGCATGTGCTGTATTTGCATTTGTTTGGCATGCTGTCTGCAATGTCTTGTTGTCACTGAAGTGAAGGAAGCAATGACAGCGCTGAGCTTCGAACGCTGAGGTGAAGCCTCCAGCTTGTACCTTGGCACAGCAAGGAGTCAGCAAACTTGGCTCAACAACTTCTCAGAGCAAACATTTCCTTACTGTACTGCATTTCTCTGGGCCTTCGGGTGCCCACCGTCTGTGCAGTGCTCACGCAGCATTAATTCAATAGTTCCATCAGGTGCACTCACTTTACTGCATTTATTGCAACTTTGTGGGCAGGCACTGGGTTGAGTGCGCAAGTTATGACAAAAGGCTTCCTCCATTCATTCGAATCCAAAAGGTCCGGTTTCGACGTGCGCCGCAAGGCATGCCTGTGGCACCTATGGCCACCCAGAATCACCAACATTCGGCTGTGACACTTGGCCGGGGCCCTCGCCAAAATGACTTCTCCAAAGGCCCCGCGGCCTGCGAATGATCCAGTGCTCAAGGGTGCTCAAGGCATGGGCGCAAGCCCATGCATCGTGAGTAACATTACGAAATTACGTACCAGTAGTGTGTCACTAAGCCGGGGTCGCTGCTTCTTAGTTCAATTCGTAGCTACGGTGCCGGCACACACATGTTGTCCGCCACCCGGCCTATGTCGGAGAGCTTCTGCAAGTGATGGCGGCCGAGGAGTTCCTCCACCTGCCACTGGCTGATGCGGCTATGCCACCATGCTCCAAGGCCGCGGTGCATAACAACATGTCCCACCGCATGCAAGCCCATTGTCCAACCAGAACAACAAAGACATCAAAGCTGCCCAAGTCCCAAAAGATCTGCTGCCGAAAAGAATCCAGTGGCTGGTGGGAATGCCGGTTGAAAGCCCAGGGCCTGCACCCTAAGAAGAAAAGAACCCGCACCCCAAGTCACCTCGTCTGCCTGCGGTTCCTGGCTACCAGCTGGCCAAGCGGTTACAGTAAGCCTTTGTATACCGCACTGCCTAACAAGGGAATCCTGTTTAAAGTTTCATCGGCATGTTCAAGCTTACGTACTAGCTGGTTTGCCGGGCTTGCTGGCGAGCTATCTCGTTAGGTTGTTAATTTGACATGGCAACAAGGGCATGAATGATACAATACCGTCATTCAGCAGCTGCTTATCTAAGCTACATCATGCAGTAACTTACCAAGTTGGTTAGTCAAGCGGCTGAGGTAAAAGCGCCTCACCACGTTGAACACGATTATCTTAGCAAAACCTTTCCTACAAGGGCTTTTATCTCATTGAAAAATCAAATGTTCGTATGTTTTCGCTTGTCCTCTGCCGCAGTAGTATGTACAGGTGCAGAGGCCGTCACAACCTGCCCTTCAAGATGCATGAGCCAATGCCAACTCTGCAAAAGCATCTGCTGAGACTCACGATTCTGGCGCTGAACTTTTTCGAAACATGAAGTGGAACAAACTTCGCCACCATCTGAATTAGACTAGTGACTAGTGCCGAAGCACCGCCCATCTGTCCTCGATCTCGATGCCATGCCACTGTGCCCAGGGATCTGGGCTCGAGCTTCCAGCCTGGGGAAGCAGGCCCAAAAGCTTTCCCATGAGCTGCACCAGCAACAGCAACAACATCGACAGCAAACAACATGCAAAGACAAGACAAATCCTCTACGAACAAATCTCCAACCAGAAGCGGCTGCATAATTCCAGTGTCAAAATATTGCACCTACCATCCAGAACGGAAGATTTCAGGTCCGAAATTTTGCAAGCAGGATGCTACATGACAGATTCCAACCCCAACATTTGGCACATAGAGGGCGAACTGCAAGATTCTAGCTCCAATCGGCATGCAGAATGGAAGATTTCAGTTCCACAAAATGCCACACACACAAACAGATGAAAGATTCCAGTTCCAAAGCTCTATGCAGATTTTTGGACCTGCAATAAGAAAATATGCGCACTATTACCCAACAACAATGATGACTTAACTATCTTGATTTTAACTAATCTGTATAATAAACTAATTAATCATGTAAGTGAAGTCAATGTGCAATTCTAATGACTCGTGCTCCCGTTAATTGATGGTTGGGTCGACTGTTCTAAGATTTCAATTCTAAGGTTCGAAACTACGGCACCAGGGCGGGGCAAGATCCACTACTCCGAAAAACACAGCCTTGATGGAATCCCGCAGCATGTGTGCCTTCAAGGCCCAACGTTGACATCGACGATGGTTGTCAACGATGCATGAAACGAATGGTGAACATTCTGACAACGGCAGTGTTTGTGCAAACGGTGCCGTGGTGTTTGAGCGTGTGAAGCTTCAAAAGAATCCAACAGGGGGTTCGTAACCGCCTCGGAAGCCATCAAGTTGGCACTCAAGGACTCCAGGGTACACTCAGCCGCCTTCCAAGCCATCAACAAGAACGAGATGATTTATGATTAGACACTGACATAAGCCGTCAGAATAATCAATAGTTTGTTCAATTTTTACCAGTTCTACCGCGCAAAGCAGTGGCGGAAGTTGTGCAAAATAGGAAACCGACAGGAGGATGGTTTGCTAGCAATGGCAAAGCGATCCAACGACAGGGCGAATAGGGGTGGGAACCTGACTGGCTAGTTGTCTGACTGACTGACTTGTCGTCCATCTGTTAGCGATTTTCACTTCCCAGCCGCTCTCTTACCACAGCCGGGCGCAAATTTTGGCCCATCGTGTCGCCAAATCTCTCCGCACCGCCGCTGTACCGAGCCTAGCAATCGACCCTCTGGAACCATAAAAGCTTGGAAAACACAGTGTTTCGTGATTTCCCTGACATTTCGCGCGCTGGAATCTTCTCCTCTCTGATCTTCTTCTCTTCTGATCTTCGGCCTGCTGACTGTCTGCTGACTCATCGGACTGACCCTACTAAATCTTTCCACAAGTCAGGCGTTTGACTTCCAAACTTCCTGCGGTGATCAGAACTCCGTTACAAATTATATCTATGGCAAAGTCACTGTGTTCATCCATGCAGTGGCTTGAGCCAAAACATGCGTATACATACAATGTATGCAACAAACAAAGGATGAAATTTCAACAGATCTATAAGTTGGCCAAATGTTAATGCAAATTTTGGCCAAGTTAAACTTTGTCAGTTCATTTTGGATTAATTCTAGTTCAAGTCAGGATTCATGTCTTTGCTGACTGTTCCATGTGCAACTTCTAGTCAGATTGACGCTAGACATGAACCATTTTGCGATCAAACTTTTACATCCCTTTACTCATTTTTGCTTAACCATATTGCTCGTATATAATAATATGTATGTACATGTACATGCAGTATATACATTGTACATGTGTGGGTTGTACATGGTTGTGTATGTATGTGTGCCGATCTCATGTGATCTCCATCATCCACTTGGTGATCAATCATGGATCCATCCATCTCCCCAAGAGGAACTGAACCTCCATTCGCGCTGCGATGCTCTCCACCAACTTGTTGAGGGCAACAGTTCCGCCCTCAAAGCCATGGTGCAATCTTTGGACCTCAAGACACTGGCGGTTCACCGGGGCGCACTTGCAGTTTCATCAATGCAAAATGGTCCTCTTGCTTTTTTCGAGCCTTCTCGATGCTGGCGAACATCTCTTGCTTGGCTTCGTTGGTTTTCTGCTCTTGGTCCTGGTATTCCACCCAGAAGTGACATGAAGCACCTGACCTGGTTGCTGGTTTGGAGCCCGTATTTGGAAAACAGAGTCAAATGTCGAAACTATTTCCACAAGGATGACAAATTAAAAATGTATAAGCAAGATTCAATTACGCAATTATATATTCATGTTGCTCATGAAAAACGTAAAAGTGGTACAGTTGCATCGGCAACATAGACGACCCCGGAACTAGACGACCCCGGCAAGAAAAGTTGTTTGAGTTCCAGAGTTCCAAATTCGGGCAGGGTGGGATTCCACCAAGTAAAACTTCCACAATGGGCCGCATCAACCAGACTATTTTGGGTCAAGGGATGAATCACTGCCACCGCCACCACATAACCGGCATGGTTGTCTTTTTCTGTTGGGTTTACCATGCCAAAACCAGTCCTCTTGTCGTTCTGCCATGCGCTGGGTGTTCCCTTGCTCTTCACCTTGGTGGTTTTGTCTTGTTGCAGTGGAAAACCTCCAGCGTACACGTTCCAACACTGGTGGCAGTTCAGTTTACGGCGGCTATCATCTCAAACATTATGAAATTACCTTGGAGTAATTCACAAAACCGCCAAATGATGTGTCGAATGGGCATCTGGTGCTGCACAGATATGGGCTTTGAGCTCAAAACCTGCTTCGCGGCGACCGGTTTAGTTACACCAAACTGTGGCTAGATGACGAAATGCCCAATACCACAAGCAGGAAACCATCAATAAGAAGGCTTGATAAACCGTCTTATCTGCATTCCGCTTGATCAAATTAAAATACACCAAGTTGATGTATATCTCAGCGCCCCTGCGACAGGAGGCGCGCAGGTTCTGAAAATCTTTGTTCAGTTTGGCCACGCGCTCCTGGGTTCAGAATATACTATGGATGCTGCTGCTGATGATGAGGGTAACGGCGACGATGCTCATGATCTGTGACTCCCGCTCACCTGCAAAAACAACGAAAGGCAAACGTCCAACTGTTGTACCATGTGCTGGTATTGCAGCTCCTGTTCCGCCGCCAAATCAAGTCGAAGGGCTTCCACGGTGCTTGCACCTCGGGCAGCCACAGAAGCGCGGCTTAGGCGCTGTCTGGTGCAGGGCCGTGTAAAGGGGCCGCGCAAAACTCTCTATCCAAATGAGTAGTTGGATCCTACCGGCAATACAGGGAACAGAAACAAATATATAATATGCAGACATTAAGCAATGCCAACAGAAAAAATAAATCCAACGATGATTGCCATCACCAGCCAATGCTTGCGGATCCAACCAGCCGCTAAGTCGTCTGACTGTTTTCCGCAGTCTTCAGAGCTTTGGAAGCCATATCGGAGACTTCGTCCAGCTGTGCACGCACCTGCAATCATGTAGCCCTGAAACATGGGTGTCAATATAGGTGACAACAACACAATTTACGAAAACTGCAACATCCTGATATAACACACACACAGAGACAGGACTTCAGTTCATGTTGCTTCTGCTTGGTCAACTGGTTGTTGGCGGAAATTATCCAAGCATGTAAGCCTCGGTGAGGAGCATCTTCTCTGAAGCGTCTGCTGCCTCCAGTCGCTGTAAACGTTCAAGCACCTAGCAGTGGCCATCGGAAATAGTGGTATCTACTTCGAATAGAGTCCCTGTATCGCGGAATCAACCAGTCGCAAACATGTACTTCAAATGGGTTCAAGTGGCCGGCCTGACCACCACCTCCAGACCTAAGCAGATCATCTGGAGGCACCGTCAAAATGATTCAAAATGTACAGTAATGCTTTCGATTTTTGGAAGGATCTGCGATGATTCTTAGAAGGGGATGAACATACATCAGCAAAGTCTCAGTCTCAGATTTATGAAAGTATTAGTGTTTCTGTTTTTGTTTGTGTTTTGGCATGTGGGCAGCACATGCGAAAATGTAAATGCAGGCCCGGGAGGGCGGCGGGTTGGTGGATTGAACATTGTATTTTTCAAATGCATGTAAATCCAATGATAAATCATTCATAGTGAAGATATTATAATGATGGCTTGAGCCCGAGCCATAACATTAATATATATTATATGTGATCTGAACCCAGGCACTTCTCTTCAGCTCCATTGTCCATCATTGTCCGGGGAAGGAAGCCCTGCATCCCGGGTTGGAAGGGGATTGCCGTCGCCTGACGATAGGCGAATGTCAGGGTGAAAGGATTCAAATTGATGCAAATTGACCAATTGAAATGGTGATTACGAACTGAGTCTCGTCATTTTCCCTGTTAAAATGTGTTACAATGGCTATTTTGGTGCTACCCCAATGAGAATCCCCATCTCGCCAAGCGCCCCATGGCACCGCCTGCATCTGTCCCATGGGTTGTCCCATGGCTTGTCCCATTGGTTGTTGTGCCATCATCGGCACGGCAAAACCACCTTTGCCCATGGGTTGCATGAAACCTATGGGCACTTGTCCCTGGATCTGTGCCTCGGATTCTCAGCTGGCGACGTAGGAAAA
>Ga0126342_10004108_pt1:15000-22500 | contig 24581 bp, 26 predicted proteins | sample Cyp1metagenome_FD_92528 | JGI IMG/M metagenome (GOLD analysis project Ga0126342, IMG submission 92528) | Coral microbial communities from Lord Howe Island, Old Settlement Bay, Australia - Cyphastrea 1 metagenome | ecosystem: Host-associated > Invertebrates > Cnidaria > Coral ...
TCGTGAGGTCTAGTACTCAGTATGTGCAGGCCTGTGCAGGTAGCAGGTTCTGGGGCATCCGACGTGCTGCTTGATCCCGCTCTGCCTTTGAGATTGGTAAACGTCACAGCACAAGCCAAAATCATAGCTGCTTTGATCATCTGTTTTTTTGCAGCTGTTGATTTCGGCGAATCTGCATGCAGATGCGCCATCACTCACAGAAGTCGAGCCAGGCGACACAATGGAATTGACAGAAGGTGTAGTGCAGCCATGGCAGGCATCTCCTGTGGCTCCTGCAGGTCAGCGGTGATCAAGCAGTGGATTCTGAGCCACCTGGTTAGGACCTTTTATGCCTATTCTTTTAAAAATAATTAATCATAAAAATAATGAATCATAAATCACAAATAATAGATAATATCATGTCATACCATATCATACCACACCATGCCATTCCATGCCATCTACTTGGTTCTGATGAATGTTGAACGATGACTGTGCAATTCCATGTGGCACCCAGTGGTGAAAAGCACAAAGAGCCAAGACATCAAGAAGTCAGTGAGGCACAAAAGTAGAGCTGAAATTCAGTGTCCACTGAAAGCATCCACTGAACTATGAAAGTTCCTATTGCGCACCCGTGCGTCCGCCTGAAGGAGACTCATCAACTGAGAAAAGCGACGTTTAGCTTGTGCACATCCGGCAGGAAAAATCTGATGGGGACATCTGAGAGCATTTGAGATGACAATACTCAGAAGAACTTCTGCAAACAACGCAGCATGGCACCAAGCAGATAATGATCATCAAAAACAAACAACAAGTCCATTCTGAAGCAAATGTCCGGCACCTTCAATGCGTTGGCAGGTGATCGGCCAGCAAAGCAAGCATCCATATCCACATGCAGCACCAAGTCCTTCCCAGGGAAGATTTTCTAGTCATCAATTGTTGTCAACTTGGAGGGGTTGAAGATGGTTGAAGATGTTTTTGTGATGGAGCAATCACCTTGATTTCTTTTCAGCATTGGCATGGTTTTTCCATAGCTTTCCTCCTCAAGCTCAAACCATCCCAACTTCCCCGTGGTCTCAGGACCGGACATAGGCAACGGCCCGCCAAGCAAACAGCTTGAAGGCCGTGGCCCAGCCATCGCGCCGTTCCTGCGCACAGAGCTCACAGCATTTGCTCTTGATGAAGTCCGCCTGCAGCTGAAACGGTGGATATCGGTGGATATCTGCGGATACCGGCGGAATTCTGTGGAATTCTGTGGATGGACTTGTGAGGATCTACTCCAACAGGCCAAAAACCATGGAGATGGTGAAGGCAGCCCCGCCTCTTTGGAGTAGTCCTCAATGATGAATCCAAATCCTGTCCGGGATGAAGCGACCAATCCACCAAAAACTGAGCTGCAGCCAAGTAGCTCATCAACAGGCTTAACTCGGACTCCTTGGCTCTCAGGTCAGATAGTGTCGCTTTTTCCGGCCCAGACAACCAATCAACCATAGAAAATCTTCAGAATGGTGCCCAACACGCGTCACCAGTTGTTACCACTTCATCCAAGACTCCATCAGCCCACCGCCGTAGATGATGTGGAAGGGCACTTTTGCGCCCAGGCGATCTGCTGAACATTTCAAGCGCATGGCATCAAGCACAAAATGTTGTTCCTTGTAGTGGTCCTGGCATCATATGTCCAGAAACAATTGGGGATACCAGGTACCACTCCAGAAGCAGCCTTTGTAACATCAATTTCAACTAAAGTGTTCAACTTCAGTCTCAAGATCATACTATCTTCTCCCCAGATGTCGTTGATTTATGTTGATATCATCATGTTTTGTCTATGGCACGAGTCGCTATGCTCATTGCATGGCTGAGAGCGGGACAGAATGCTAATGCATTGCCAGAAAATGTTTATCATTGCACAACAAGGACCTTGGCCCATGTTCCAGGATGTTCTTCCATATCCAGGGGTGCGTGGGCTGTAATTCTTAGACGACTGGAAGCAAGTACCAATCCCTGGAAATAGAGGGTCAATCAATGAAACTGGTCAAACAGCCACATTTGGGATGTGACACACAACCATTGTTCCAAACCGACTATTGTTACCGTACCCCTTCTCCCTGTTTCTGGACGTCCCGTGATTAATACAAACAGGACTCCAATGCATTCACATATATAATATACCGTCCGGGGGGTTATTCGTACCTACTTTTTAAGCAAAATCATCATCTTGACCTGCGAGGGCCAGCGAAAACCAACATGATTTTTTCAAGGAATTATACATAAATCCTCTTCGCTGTATTCAAAACCCCCACGTTTTTGGCGTTTTTTGATGTCTTTGATTGTCAGTTTCACAGGCTTTGTTTCAAACAAAAATGTCTTATACAATTGTTTGCCTGTGGGCTTGAGCACATTTGACTTTGTCACATGGCGCCATTGCCACTGGCGGACGTAGACCTGCAGCAACCCATTGCGTTTCTTGCAAGTCAAAGTGGCCAGCGATGGTGCAACTGCATCTTTGGCCAGTTTCCACACAGTGTCCACCGGTGTGTGCTTTCAAAGCAGAGCATGGTCCTCTGCGAATGTTCTTGACAAAAATGCCTTTGGCATGGTTACATGCTCCCACAATTTGAACTTTCGTGCCAAGCTTTTGTAGCAACGCGCACCGTCACTAACGAACCAAGCGCGGTGACCTATAGAGGTCTTTGCATTCACTTTCAGCAAAGCCTTCGTTGCCAGAATTCTTGTTTGGCTTTCTTGAGGAGGTTTGGCTCCAGCAACAGTCTCTTTGAGAAGAAGTACATGCAAGTGTACCCTTTGAGCACGGCCTTCTTCTTCTCTGTACACCCAGCTGCGGAGTATCAAGTTCATGTTCAAATGCAAGAGAAGATCATGCAGCGGAGCATCAAGTTCTTGTTGAAATGCAGGAGAAGCTCAAGCAGCGGAGAGTCAAGTTCATGTTGAACTGCAAGAGAAGATCAAGCAGCGGAGCATCAAGTTCATGTTCAAATGCAAGAGAAGATCAAGCAGCGGAGCATCAAGTTTATGTTCAAATGCAAGAGAAGATCAAGCAGCGGAACATCAAGTTCATGTTCAAATGCAAGAGAAGATCAAGCAGGGGAACATCAAGTTCATGTTGAAATGCAAGAGAAGATCAAGCAGCGGAGCATCAAGTTCATGTTGAAATCCAAGAGAGGATCAAGCAGTGGAGCAAGACACATGTGTAGTATCATCCCCGCCCCACCCTCCCAAAACCCACCCCACTCCACCCCAGATCAAGCAGGGGAGCATCAAGTTCATGTTGAAATTCAAGAGAAGATCAAGCAGCGGAACATCAAGTTCATGTTGAAATGCAAGAGAAGATCAAGCAGCGGAGCAAGAGACATGTGTAGTATCATCCCCACCCCACCCCCAAACCCACCCCACCCCACCATTCACCAGATCAAACACTGAAAAAGACCAAAAACAAGGTACGGTTTCCCCCTTGCTAGCATATACACACATATATATATATATGTGTGTGTGTATAGTGTAAAGGTATATGCATGCAGGTCTAAATGTATTCAACATTGGGTATGTTCATTGATCTGTATGCATGAATTATCATAAATTACAGTATCATTTTTCAGTACAATGCAGAGCAACATAATACCTGCATACAACCTCACTTTTGCTCACAATATGAATGTCAGAATGTTTACCTCGTCATTGCACTTGCTCGCCCATACGCAACAAACGTGCAACAACAAGACTTTCTAGCAAAATCCGCTTCAGGTTCCGTGGTCCTGCCACTGCTGGTCACCATAGGTTGGAGTCAGTCTCTTCTGCGCACTGGCATCCCCAAATAGTAATGGCGCATGCCCCCCAAAATTTTGGGAGCATTATATAAGTTTCTGTACAACAAACATTTTGTGGTGATATTTAGGCTTCTCACTTGGTTTTCTCCAAATGGTGCCCAAGCCAGGCTGGCCTGCACGATGGTTCTTCAAGCTCGGCTGGACCAATTCCTGGCGCTTATGGGGATCTGCTGCTCTACATTCGTTTCTATTAGCAGAGGAAGTACCCACCGAAGCCTGTTCAATCCTCTAGGAACAAAGGACTTTGCAGGCAAGGTGTTTGATTGTAGATTGTTGGGATGCTTGTTCGATAGATAGTACTAAAAGTATATATTGCATAATACTGACTATAGTTAATCATCCCCTTTCCAGGTGTGTTCTCCTGTTCTTGCTGATCATGGCAGCCGGTGGGGTCCCAATCATTGAGAACCCAGTGTCAACACTTCTTTTCGCACATCCTCGGTTCCTATATCTAGTTGCCCTCTTGAAGGATCGAGGGATCAGTCAGTTGGCTACTGTGGGTGATGCTGCATGTTTCTTTAAACAATGAAATGCAGCTGCATTGGTCGTACCAATTCCTTGACCCGTTGATTTAGTGCTGTGGATTTCCAATAGTGGGGTTTGTCGAATGAAGCAATCCAAAAATTGGTGTTTTTCACAGCTCTGACTTTGGATTCCTAGTGTCCTGACTCTAGCTCCGTCGGTGCCAGAATGCATACTCGCCTCAGGTATGTTCCGACAAGCTTTGTGGATGAAACATTTTGGTCACACGTACTTAAAACTTACGTTGTTGTGGAGCACCAGCAAAGCTATTTCCCTGTTGGATCTTGGCAAAATCCAGAAGGGTGTGCACAAGTCTGAAGTAAAGACAGCTGAGAAGTATCAAGATAAATCTGGAAAATGGAGATACAAAGGCACTGGCAAAGTGTTGAAGAACACACAGCTTCTAGTTCGCAGTCACAAATCAAACTTTTGATGTCTTTGTTTGACAACTGAAACCCCCTCAACTGAAAGTCTGCCTGCCACATGGTGCTTCATGTTTGCCTGACTAAGGTTCTACCCGCCACGTTTCATTGGGAATATCTTGGGGAAGCGACGCGTGTTTTTAGCAGAAGCACCCACCCTTCCAGAGGTGCCTGTCCTACTGCACAGTGTTGTGGGTTGCGCCGCAATCACAATCCCAAGGGTTCAACTTAATGGGACAAGACAATCCATCACACATCATCACACCAAGGCGCCGACAGGTGGCCCAAGGATCTTCGAGATCGTCAGAGACATGCCCCCTGGGGACTTGTGGGATGATGCTGAACTATGGGCTGTTTACGAATACATTCGGGGGTCAAAGCACCTCCAAATCCCCATGGCTTATCGTACTGTTTTGCTCTAAACCACCAGCCAATTTACCAGTCTTAGCAGAAACTCGTGAACAATTCGTAATCGAGTGGGCTTGGCCACTGACTCATGTGTGACAATTTGGGGTCTTGAAACAGTCCGAAATGCGGCTGGAAAAACTGACACTTCTCAAAATGTGAAACCCCAAAAAAAAACAAAGATGTTGATTTTTGGCATTTTTTCCAATTTTTGTGCGGGCCCGGGCGGGAATCGGCGGGAAATAGCGAACCGCCAAATCTTGAAAATCTAGTTTTGAAATTTAGTAGAGTCCAGAAATTCTGGAACATGAGTGGGTTGAGAACTCGCAAAACAAAAATTAGAGCAGTTGAGGAATTCATAAACCACAAATGTTACACAGTTGGAATGCTGAATTTCATTTCCGATAAGATCTTGGCTGGCAGCTACAGCTGCGGTAGTTTTCATGAGCTTTGCCAGCAAAGCTTGGTCAAGCGAGACTTTGCTCCGAGGGCTCGACCTTGTTGACCAGGCATCCAAGCTTCCCATGGCGTCTTTGGCAGATCCTGACGAGCAAGCTATGCAGCAAGAGTTGACTCGCCTAGAGGCAACTGAAAAGCATGTAGACCTGCTGTGTCGGCTTATTTTTGCACGAATTTCAATTCAAACAAAACAATTCCTCAAATTTCATTCGAATGGAAGTTGGTGGGCCACCAATTCAATCTATAACTTCTCAATGCAAGTGGCGAGGCACTTGAGAAGGAGTTGGATTTGCAAGAACAAGCGGCTAAAGGACTGTCACTTGTGCCGGTGTCAGCAACTATGTTTTGTTGCTTTGTGCCCTAAAGCTAAATACTTTCTTGAATAAATAACATCAGGGTATCATTATGGTAGCTTAGCATGTTTGTTGTTTTACCTTCCCTTGTTTGAGTCTTGGTGCGTCGCAAGTATTAGTACCAACTTTACTTCATGGCACTAGTACCCTTGTCGAATGAGCCACTGCTGCAGGATGTCCAAAAGGACAAGCCCAAGCCAGTCCTGCTGAACCTGCCGAAGGTGATCCACCAGGTCCTGCCAAAGGTGATCATGACCATGAGTTGGTTGATGCGGCTGAGTTACAAACACTTCCAGGGATCCTAAGTCCCATGAAAAATGTTCCTGGGTTCAACAATGGGAGCTCTAGCGAAGTACCACAACCGCTGGGTCATATTGAAGCTAGTGGCCAGGATGAACTGCAACCGGATGATGATCAATCGAAAAAACACCTGCTGATGTTGAGATGACAACACCCCCTGATTCTGCTAAGCCTGTTGTACCAGAATCAGCCAAGCCTGTTGTACCAGAATCAGCATCCCGCAAAAGACCCAGAGAGGATGAGGAGGATGAGGATTCGGTGTTGTATGTTTCTGCCCCGCCGCCAGCGGTCCGTACCGAGAAGGCCATCTACAGCCGTTCGCACGGGATTTTCAAGAGGAAGAAGGATGGTAGCTTCTATCTCGGTGACAACTGGAATTCCATGTGAAGTGGCATTCAGGGGGGGGCCGCCAAGCACTCTACTCGATCTTCGAGAAGGTTGGCTACAATCCGGACTGGTTTGCTGAACAATGGATTGAAATTCAAAAAAATGGTTTTGGTAGTTTTGGGGATGCTCTTCAGTGGTTTGAAACTCATGCCAAAGTAAAGTACAACAAAGTACATGATTCAATGGGAGAACACTACTCGAAGAACCCCGGTAGTATTTCTGTCGTCTAGCTTTTCTGCTTCGGGTTACTGAGGACAAACTTGTGAAGAAGTGCAAGGCAATCACTGAGAGGGTTTCACAGGAGATCACGGAAATCGAGGGTGAGTGGTTGACAAAGGCTGACATGGAGGAACTCAAATTTTCGGAGTCACTCAGAAAAATCTGTTGTGAAATCACTTGGTATTTCTGCTTGTTGTCAATTGTATTCTACTGGACACCTGCATGAAAGGGTCTTGCTGCATCATGTTTTTTAACAAAATGCTGTGGTGCCAAATCCAAAACACACTAAGGAGCAAGATCAAAGGAGTGATCCGCTACTGCTCAGCACGGGAGAACCTAACGAGGCCTGTTACTGTCACACACACTTTTCCACCACTATCCGACCAAGCATGAACCACTTTCACTGATGGGTTTTAATTTGTTTGCGAGGATGAGCAAGTACGGTGAAGGAATGATGTACTGGACGGAAGTGAAGTCCAGAGGTACCTTGAAGTATCTTTGATAAAATTAATTCACAACATGTATGTCTTCGAATCTTTTTTGGCTTCAGAACCATGTCCCTTTGAAAAGTGAATAGCATGATGCATGATAACACACTGCGGCGCCTGAGGA
>Ga0126342_10004109_pt1 | contig 24578 bp, 26 predicted proteins | sample Cyp1metagenome_FD_92528 | JGI IMG/M metagenome (GOLD analysis project Ga0126342, IMG submission 92528) | Coral microbial communities from Lord Howe Island, Old Settlement Bay, Australia - Cyphastrea 1 metagenome | ecosystem: Host-associated > Invertebrates > Cnidaria > Coral ...
AAGCCTGTTTTTGAACATATGTTTCAGACATACCTAGAGAACCATACAACTTGATCTTAGACCCCGGTTTTAAGGTCTATTTTGAACTTTTGTATAGCGCCTGGGCAGTAGTTGATGGTATAATATAGATGTAAATATAGATAAACAAACAAATAAACACATTCATAAATAAATCAATAACTAAATAGATAACATAATTATATATATATATTATGCATTTAAATATGAATAAACAAACGGATGAAGAAATAAAATACAAATAAGCAAACACAAATAAATCAGTCAATAAATACACAAACAAATCAAACACACACATATACATATATATATATGTACATAAATGTACATAAATATGCATCTGAATAAACAAACTAAGTAAATAAATCAATCAATAAAGAAACACATAAATGTAGATGGGTAAGAGTCAACACCGCGGGGATGATCCGTTCCAAAAGGATGGCAACGGGTTCAGAACCCACCGTCACGGCAAACGGACAGGCCAGCCTCTGCACTGGAAGATGGCACGGATGTGCCTCCAGAGTAGCTGGCCTGGACCTCGAGAAGCTGGTACATTGTCATCAACGTTATCAGATGTCACATTTTCCAACATGAAGCAAAGCTGGATGCATGAAAGTGTATTCGCAGCACCGAACCCCACCAAGAGAGGCCATGTGAACATCATGGCTCCACCCTGGTCGTGTTTTACCCTGGTGGTGTTTCCAAGGTGTTTCCCAGTTGAGCTCAGGTGCCGAGTGCTGCAAAGTCAGCAACCGAAAGTGTTTGGAGTGTTGAGTTGCCCCGGAAACCCTGGGGGCCAAGGCCGGAATAGATGAAAAAACATACTGTAGGTCCTTTGGCTTTGATTTGACAACCATTGAAAGGAATCCTGAACATCGGATTCATGCTTTTGGTGTTGACAATACTAGCAGACATGATTCAATTTCAATGGCATCGTTTCCAGAGAACTCGCATTGGAGAAGGCAGTTGACAGCTGCCGCATGCAACACTGCCCCAAGGGCACTGTGTGGTGTTCATAGCATGCAGAAAATGACCGATCAGCGATCCTCAGAGTGGGACCACCGTTTCTTAGGACACCTTGGCATTTTTTGGTCCCATGGATTTCTATCCTTCTCTTTGCATCGTCCCGGGAAGTATTTTGTCCTATTCAGAGGATTGCACAATCAGAGCTGGGCCATGCAAACTCGGAGATGACCATCGGAAGCTGATGGTGTAACATTGCCCGTAGGAATCCCATGTATATAATATGAATCGTGAAATTTGGTGGCCCTGGCGCTCAGCTGCCAAAGACAACCATGTGACGCGAAAAGGCGATGGCAAAAAACAGTGCGCCTAGACGACTGCAGTGGCACGGTCACGGAAGTCGCAGGGGCAGCCATCGTTGTGAGGCCGGTGAATGATGTCAAGGATGCCAGCAAGGAGAACTTGAAGACCCGGCTTTGCCGCAGCACAAGCAGGGGCCATCAGACAACCCAGGGATTCCCAGGGCAAATGGTTGTAGGGTCGGACTTGGATATAGGGTGGTAATGGGGCACAGCTGTGGCAACGTCACGACCATCTCTGAATGCTTCCAGGAGCCTTTGGCAAGTCCCAGATCACCCCTTGCTGAGTCTGGAGTTCCCGCAGGTGTGGAATCACGGGCCAATCGTAGCAATACAGATTGCTCACTGACAATCTGCTTAGGGTAGATGAATCCTTCTGACGATGGCAATTACAGCAAAAACTGCAGTGCACAAGCACGACAGCTCGAATGAATGGCCATGGCACTCACCAAAAAAAGAAGAACATGAGAGTTGGAAAGCCGAATCCCATACCGGCCTCCTGAGATAATGTTGCCATCTCCAACTTTCCAGCTGCCAGGGATGCACAACCGACTCGGCAGGATTGCTATTGCCAGTAACCCAGATAGCACCTGCAGTTCATCCAGCCCAGCCATGCAACGCCTAGGTGAACACCCTGGATGTGGCGACCTCCGAGGTCATCTCCTCAGCTTCCCTCGGGACCGGGGATCTAGGAACCTGGGGATTGGTTGAGGTGGAGATCCTTCCGGCCAAGACCTCAAAGGTCATGCTGTACGACTCTATGTGGAGGATGGTTGCGATGGTTGCGGCTGGCTGCACATTTTCATCGCTAGGGCTAGGGCATCAAGTTCACGACGTCCTTAGCTCCTGACCAACAGATGTTGCTCAACTTTCTTTCCCTGCCTCAAATTTTGCTGACAACATCAAGATACATCAAGTATTGAAGTAGAGGCAGGAGACACCCCATATCATCACCGATGATCTTATCATCGACAGCTGCCAGGGTTCTTGGCCTAGGCAGCCACGCGCCGGTCGGATGATTGTCTACATGGCATTGAAGAGCTGTGACCTCAGTAGCTGGGATGTGAGGCTTGGGAAATCTTGGGAATTTGGGGAGAGATGGGGTCAGATGGGGTCAGATGGGGTCAGATGGGGTCAGATGGGGTCAGATGGGGTCAGATGGGGTCAGATGGGGTCAGCATCAGCCACTTGGCAGGAGCCGTGTGACCCCACGACGCTTCAGCCTGCCCTCCCAGAGGGCGGTGAGCCTGGTCCTGAGGGTTTGGGTTTGAGGTCTTGTCTTAAAGCTTGAGTTTGCGTGGGAGGTGGGCAGGTTGTGGACAGCAGGGGTGCAGCCTGGGGTGGACAACACGCAGCCACTTCACTTCAAGCTGTGTCTCAACAGACCAGAAGCTGGCTCAGGGACCTTTCTGGTGTCCTTCCCGCCCACTCGGTGCTGATGCCTCCCAAGTGGGTCATCAAGGAGGCCGAAGTAGCCAGTCCGCAAGATGAGAAGCTCATTCTGCGCATGAGTCGACAGGGCATGTCGGTTGAGGCGATCTCAAAGGTGCTCCAAATCAAAGGGGACACAGTTGTGCAAATACTGCAACAAGGTGCGTCAGTTGTGCAAATACTGCAGCAAGGCGCGTCTGCCAAGGACAGTATTTGGAGCACATCAGCAACTGATGAGAAGAACTTAATGTCAGAGGTAAAGGATCTGCTGAGGTATCCTGAGGAGTTGTGCTGTCCAATCTCTCGGGAACTCATGGAGGATCCAGTGATTGCTGAAGATGGCCGCACCTATGAGAGGTCCTTGATAAAGCGCAGCTTGGAAGTCAAGCAAGAGAGTCCACTGACGAAACAGCCAATCCAGAGCCTTGCCCTGTATCCCAATCAGGATAAGAAGTCGGCTGTAGTTGAATATAAGGAGGCGGTGGTCCAAAAAGTAATCTCCATGAAACACAAATTGCTGAGCAGCGCCAGCAATGATGAAGCCTTGAAATTGTTGGACAAGGCAGAGCTATTTGTGCGCCCCCTTTTGCCGGATACATCAGCTCGTAGGAAACTGGTGGTGCTGCTGTTGGTCCGGGTGAAGTTGCTTGGTTCCAGCAGAGATGCGGTCATCTTCGAGACTGCTGTCCTGCTCTTTGAAATCGAGGGTGCAAATCATGTTCGAGGCTTTTTGAGCGAGATTCAAGAGCATGAAGTTCGGTGCTTGCTCGAGAAGCTGGAAGATGACATGGTCACTAGATTGCGAGACACCAACGTGAACCTATACGAGCACAAAGACGCCATTGACTTGGAGCTTGCTCGCAGGCTTGCAAGGCGCGCCAGGTATGTCGGAAATGATGCGCCACTAGAAGAACTGTGGGTGTTGATGCTTCAACATGCCTACGAGGAGCCTTGGGCGAAAGCTGCAGCTGTGCTTCTTGTATCCTGTATTCAAAGGCTGGATGTGAACCTGCAGATGGTTGGGGACCAGTTGCTCAATTATGGCTACAGATATTTGTATAGCAGGGACGTTGCAGAAAGCACTGCCAAAGACTTTTTCAAGCATGATATGTGCATTCCAGCAGCTTCAACTTGGCCACCCGAAGAATGCGCATCAATCGTCATGGAGCTGGCGATGCGCGCCTCTGATGACAATCTTCGGAGAATCCTCCTGCTGGAAGAAGCCTACAAAATGAACCCCGCGAATCGACATCTCAGGGCAGACATTTTGAAGCACCTTCATCAACTTTTGCTCGCTTGTAGCGAGGCCACTGTTGTTTGTGAGCGATTGTTTCTCAAACTCCTTTGCGTAGACAAGCAGGAAATCCCAGAAAACCTGATTCCAAAACTGACCTTGTCAAATGACCAGCTCCAAGAACTGTCTGCTGATGAACTTCTCTTTCTCGGAGAGCAGATTGGCATGAAGAGGCAGGCGGATGGATCCCGACTTGTTGTCAAAGCAGCAGAATTGTTCTCGACTATGGGATCAGAGGAAAGATCCCAAGAGGCTTTTCTCCGGGCCTTTTCGTTGGATCCCCACAATGCTTATGCTTCAGATGGTCTCATACAGCTTGTAGTGGCAATGAAAGGCAAGAACAAAACTCTAGAGGAAATGAAACAAAAGAACAAAACCCTAGAGGAAAAGTGCGCACTCCTGGAGGAAAAGAGCTGCCAGATGTCATTTACATGGGATTTGTCTGACTGTGATTTCACTGCCTTTAAAGCGGGTGAGAAGCATACCAGCAACCCATTGCCGCTCTCCCAGTTGGGCATCAACGTTTGGCTAACACTATACCCTTTCGGAGAGACAGGGGCGCTTGCTTCGCTTGCTGGGAAAGCATCCTTGCATCTGGACTTGGAGACTGGTGCTGGTGGCAATAAATGTAGTGTGAGAGGACTGATCAGAGGTGGGAATCAGACTCAAATTGCTTTTGTGCTTGGCGGACAGGGATTGAACACTTGGGTTCGGCGAAACTTTATGGACACTTCAGATATTTTGCTGAAGAAGAGTGCGTGGATAACTATAGATATAGCGTTCATCCAGCTTCCGACCCTGCCGCTAGGGCATGCCCAACAGAGGTAGCCATAGGCAGCAGATTTCGTAGAGTCCACATTGTCCGGATTTTTGAATCGAGCTTAAGTTAAGCTTAAGATTGAGATGCAGACGTTGGAGAAAAGAAATCATGCAGAACTGCAGTGGAACGGAGACTATGCCAACGAGCACGTATCATTTCCTTCTACCAGCTGAGGTAGGCAGAAGATTTCAACGAGCTCCGGAGGAGGCGTGATGGTCTCATCATGTTGTAGTACTCAGTTGCCCCAAAAAATGCAGTTGAACATGATTGAACATTTTAATAAAGATCACACCCCTGTTACTGTACTTGGAAGCGACTTAGCTGGCAATATTGGCAGCTCGTTTGAACATGAGACCATTGGCGGCGCGAATATGATGACCGACAGACGTGCAAAAAATTGCTCTAGTAGCAGACGCAGAACCCCCTGCAACCCCTTGACATCCAGACCTGTGTCAGGAGCTACAAGCTGCCAGACCCCGCTGGAATCTCAGGGCTGCTGGTTTTTGGCAATCCGAGGTGATTAGTGTAATAGTAATATCATGTAATATCCAGCTATCCTACTGGTGTTTGATGGTGATGGAGAGTAATATCATGCCTATACCGTACCAATAAATCATAATAAATCTAGCGTGATAAAGGACAGACTGCCACAAACAATGGGGGTTGAACCATGACATACCATTACCCAAGGCGGCCGAAGGTGAAAGCAACCAACGGCAGCGAGGGCCTCATTTTTTGTTCCTCAGCAAATCATGGCTTCGTGGTGCTGCGCTTTCCGAGACATGGACCTGAAACTGGAGCTGGCCGGGTTGAGGTCGGGGATTTCCTGGTCCCCTGGGGTTGGGTGATGTTGGTGAGGGAAGCGTGCATGATATCTATGGAATATCGCAAGTTGACCCATTAGTCATGAATAACAATGGCGGGGCGGCGGGGGAGTTCTGAACCCTTCAAGAGCATGGAGGAGTTCTTTCTCCAAGATGTTTTTTTTCCGCATTCTTTATGCTTTTACATCATCATCTTAGGCCTTAGTACGTCGAATCATTGTTTGCTTTGGCAGGCGTGCGCGAGCTGCAAGTTCTGGCTTCAGTGCGGAAAGCTTAGCATGACGGATCCTGTGCCAATCAAAGGTTGAGGAGAGAAGGTGATTGCATTGATGTTTGGCAATGGGGCGTCTCAAGATCAGGAACCCTCTGGCACATGGATTGAAGAACACATTTGTCCATGACTCCGTACTGTGGGGGGAGTGTGGGATGTGGACGGAATAGAAGTACAGTCAGTCTCGCAGGCTCGACGCAAGCCCCAGCGTTGGCAAGTCTGAGTTTTGTCCAGTGAGCAGTGTCAAATGGACCCAAGCTAGCAATGAGATCATGTGGGTGCTTTACATTCCCATACCATTTGAACAAACATGAACAAAACAGAATTTACTGAGCAGCGCTGTAGCTAAGAGTCCACCAGTATATTTGACACTGAATGTACTTTCTTGCGAGCACGTATTTCGGTCAATGTTTTTGTGGCTAGTCGGCAAAGCCACAGCCAGTGACTTTAGGGCCTACAGGTGTGTGATTTGGGAGTAGCCCGCAAACCATCTATGTCCATTATAATATATATATATATATGTATAGATAGATCTTATTATAGATATTATTCTACAAGCAACACTTGCCACGGCAGAGCATTCCTTTGGTTCGCGACCTCTCGCCTCCGCACTTACCGGAACGACACGCCTCAAAGAGAAGGTGCAATAAGCATTGCTTTTGAGCAAAATAGCGGCCTTTGATGTTCATACCTCAAAAGCAACAGAAAGTTCATGCAGCAATACATAATCATGACATAATCATTGGATATCATGGGTACTGCTGAGGTTTTTCTTTCACGGTGATACTTGATCACCTTCAAGACCTGAGATTGGTAGTAGGGAGTGTAACGAAAAATGGGGCTCTAGATTCTCTTAAAGAGAATGGCATGATTGCTACTAATTTGACCAATTTGACCTGTACATCATGCGTGCTCTGCTAGGGCACACATTTCATTTGCCTCGCCTCTTTGGTCCTCAGCACAAGGTGCTTGCAAAACTTGTACGTCTTGTTTAGTATCTTGTTTAGTATCTTGTTTAGTATCTTGTTTCTATTTTGTTTCTTAATGTTTCTCACACTCTTCGGCTTACACTCTTCCAATGTGCAGACCTCGGAAGCGAAACCAGAGTCCAACCATGAAGCAACAGCAGGTTACAGTCACATTGAAGCTACTAGCAGACTAGCAGGTCACTGGCACATGCGCAGCAACCAGAACATTGCAGAAACTTACCGGGTTTCACACAGAATCTGGGCACAGTGTTTGGCAGAGCTGTCCCCGTCGGAATCCAGTGTCTGCCTCAGCCGCAGAACCAAGGTCTGAACATTTCGTTGGCACATGGCAATCCATGGCACATTATCAGTTCATGGAGGTAGCATGCATAGTGCCGGCAATAGCCACATGCAATAGCCAGACAATGCCAGACACGATTCGATAGAGGCTTGCATTGAGATCCCATTGGATATCAGTGATATCACAGGCCGTTCGGCTAAGGCTGGCTGTGGCTTGAGGACCACCTCGCAATGGCCATGGAGTACTCGGACAAGCTCACGTTTGTAAGCCCAGCGGTGTAGTGCTATTCAGACTCAGGGAATGAAGATGGACACATCATAGAACGACCAAATTTGCCAAACATCAAACATCCCAGCAAAAATAAGAGTCATGAAGATGGAGACAGGTGGAGACAGGTGGAGACAGGTGGAGACAGGTGGAGACAGGTGGAGACAGGTGGAGACAGGTGGAGACAGGTGGAGACAGGTGGAGACAGGTGGAGACAGGTGGATTGGCCACAGCTTGACCATGGAGCTAGCTCGGCTGATGTCTGCCATGATGGATTTAGGCCTCGCAGTGCGGCTCAGACTCTTCAAGACTACCAGGCGCAGTCAGATTGTGTGCCGATGTTGCTGATGCAAATCTGATGCAATTTGGCACAATTTTGCAATCTCTAAGTCATGCTGTTGGGAGTTTGAGATCCACGGGTTTGTGGCCGTTCCCGTGATGATTTTGAAGCGCATGAGTGTGTTCTCAGTACGACCAAACGGGCTCTTCTGAGCGAAGTTGCACAGTTGCGGAATCTGGCAGGACAACCATCAGATCGAGCTGTTCATGCAGGACAGATGACGCCGCAACATGCTGAAACTTTGCTCGGATCGATTGATGCACACCATGTTGCCAGGAAATGCTGAGTGTCGTATGCACGCTCCTCCCAGAAGACCCCTATGAGTACATGATGAATCATGTTGTGTCGGGAGGCTCGGAAATTGCAGTGTGCGACTGGCAAAACAGACCGTGGCCCCACCACCATGGCAACCATGGTTTTATTCGTGGTATTTCGTGGTTCTCCTGATGACATCTCACAACCACCGGTGCCACCGGCATCTCCAAATATCTCCAAGGTCAAATCGCCCGGCACCACCACCAGCAGAGAGCCAGCTGTGTGGCAGTGGTGCACTATGGGTCCTTCTGCGAGATGGAGATCCACAGAGTGCCTCGGCCGTTGTGTGACCTGAACAATACCTGCCCTTGTGGCTCTGCGTGGTTGTGATTTGCACATCACTGAGGTGCTGAACATTGGCGTTTGCGACGCTGCTGGCTGACAGGAAAAGGAAGCTTCTGCATCAGCACGGAGCCAGCAAGTGTCACGAGAGAAGGTGATAAAGTCAAGATGAAGGCGCCCAGAAACACAGCCTCGGCCACTCATCCCATCGAAGTGGGTGGCTCCTTTCGTGAACTGGATGACTCAGAAGCTGCCCGACCCTTCGCGTTTACGTTGGTCACTGGTGGGAAGGAGTTGTTTTTGGCTGCTGGCTCTGAGGAACAGAGGGACGAATGGTTCAACCTCTTGGGGCACTTTGCAGATGCAGACCGCAGGAAAGGGCCACTCCCCAAGAGCAGCATTGTCTCCCCGCGCAGTGGTGGAACGCAGGTGGTGGATGCCATTGGTCTAACTGACATCCCCATGCGGCCCACCGTGAAAGATCCGGTGAAAGTTCAGCCCAGCCAGGGCACCCGTGACCCGGCAAAGACCTTGAAGCCGATCTTGAAGACCAGGCCATCACAGATGGAGTCAGGAAAGGTCCCTGCGATTCGAATTCCGAGACGTTTGCCCAATGATCCCATGGAGGCCTGTGGAGATAGCACCCGCAGAAGCTCCATCCGTTTCAATGACGATGTCGAGAGACGTGAGTTCCAGGTTTCTCGGGCAGATCCGGTTCCTGCCAACATGCGAGCGCATGAGAGTCGGAAGAAACCTTCTCTTGGGACTGTGAAAGCCAGGACAGGGGATGGTCAGGAAGTGGTGGTGAGACCAAAACCCAAAGCGCCTCCAAGTCCAAAGGGAGACGAAGCGCAGACGGTTCTCGCGTCACCTCACAGTGAGATACTGGAAGGTTTCTTGGACTATCTTGGACTCAACGAAATCATGCTTGGGGCATCACTGGGGCCCTGTTTTGATGTTTCTATAGGACTAGAATAGGACTAGTATGGACTAGTAGTATCGCTTTTGGATGCTTTTGGTAGGATTGGTAGGGCGGATCTGGGATGCGGTTCAGCTATGGTGCTGCTTGAGCGTGTGATGTGATTGGTGCTTGCGCAGAACATGCCAAGGTGAAATCGGCAAGAACATCGTGAAGGATATGCTGAGAGAAGTTGCCAGCCCAAAACCAGACCGGGAAAGCGAAATCGCTGATGATCCCCTGTCGCCTGCAGGTTGGGCTATGTGTTGAATTCTGGTTGCGTAGATTCTGAGATGACTTGGCATACAAAGGCGTTCCAACATGTTCCAACCATCAGGCGGTTAGAGGGTTGGAGTCTTTGTCACCACCTGGGGCCAGGCGTTGCGGCTGCAAGTCTCGTGGATGATCTGATTGCAGAGACTCAAGGCCGTTTTTGGATTGCAAGAAGGGAACTGGCGCTTTGAAGTGGCCCCCCAATCTACGTTGAAGGTCTCACTACTGTAGCCAAAGCCCCAAGTGGAAACACGAGGAATTTACTGTAAGTAAGGGCTTTAGCTGCCCCACTTGTGCAAGAAGATCTGGTTGATGACTTATCATGCCAGCCCTACAGCCACACGTCATGCAGCTCAGGAGAAAGCATTGTTCCCAGCGCACGGTCTTCTGCCAGCCCTGGTGAAGCCATTGGCGAAATCGCAGCAGGTATGATTGATTCCATGATGTCACCTGGCCAGCTTTGTAGATTTTGTAGTCAGCTCATGTCAGCTCTTACCGATGCACAGATGCAGGATGATGCAGGCAACAGATCAGACATATTATTCAGGCATCATTGATTGAACACTGGTAGAATAGTGAATGAATATGATTATATATGAATATATACATATATAATTATATATATGATATGATTATATGATTTGATGGTATGCTCAGAAGATTCGCCTCATACTCGCACGCATTGTAGACAGTGACGTGAACATCTCTATGTCAGGTATTCACCCAGTGGGCGCACTTCTGCAACCTACAATTATCATCATGTTATATTATACACAATTATGCCATTGCAATGAATGACAATTAATTATGCACAATTTAGTTCAGTACATTTTCGATTCTTTGCACGCAGTTGGAATGATTGGAATGCACATCTATCACTATTTCTTGCACCTACAGCATCTCCAAACGCATGTGCCCAGGTTGGACCCCATCATTTCCATCATGGACGAACCTATGGATCCTGCCATGCTGCTCTTCGGTGAAACTCCAGCGGCTTGGATGCAGATAGATTTACCACTCTTGACCATTCCATCCTGTTCCCTAAAACTGGAGAGACAATGAGAGACATATGAATAAAAATGAATAAAAGCTAGGGTGAAGAGGTCAAGAAACATGGTGTAGTGAGGCTGCACCTGCATGTGTTCCGCTTGCAGGCCGACACACCAGCTCATGCAGATACTCTTCGCCTGCCGCCGGGCAACGAGTTTGTTGAGGGTTCCGGGAAGGAATGGCTGGCGGAGGAAATGAGAAAGATCGAAGAGTTACGCTGCTTGGCACCGAACAGTGAGTCTCTAGGAGTGTTGGGGGAATGCGAAACGATTAACATCCAAAGGTTGGAGTTGAAAGAACGGGTGGCCATGGCCATGGGTGGTCACTTAATGTTGCATACAAAACTGCGTCAAAGATGATCACCGGTGGTGGGTTTCCATGATTTTCCATATGATTCAGCCGTGTCGAGGTCATCAAGCCCAACAAGAGTTGGATGCTGCAGAACGCAACCACCGAAGTGCTGAAGAGAAAGCCAAACAAGCGGGGGAACGCTGGAGAAACGACGAACTTCAGAAGTTGGAGCAACTGCGACTGCAGGCATCTTGGCTCAAAGATTTTCAGGAGGTAGAACCAACGCAGGCTCAATTCCAACGGGTGTCAACATGTTTGGTTCAAATTCTGTTTGTGGTCTTGTGAGGTTGTGATAGAAAAAGCCAGCCTTGAGGACACATGCTTTCGATGTCAATTGTATAGTTGCGTTTTGTTTGGTATGTCCCACCCCAAATCGGGTGCTTGGGTGGTTTTGTTCCCATTCAAATCCATTTATATAACTCTTCTTTGTTTTTCCCCATAATATCCCCATACTATCCAAATGATCATGGCGGATACATAATAGAATATCGGATTTCGTTGATGCGTAGTTCCTCATTCCTGAAACTTCTATGAACTACACAGAGCATGGTGGGCTTTTCCATTTAATATCCACAGCATACATCATGCAGGTGTATATATATATATACACGTAATGATATGTATATGATATGTATGTATGATTATGATAATTACAAATGCAAATGGTACCTTCAGCTGACCCTTGGGAACTGATGGTAACTGTTGGTCTGGCATTCCCTCAGGCGCAGAGGGAACTGTCGGAGGCAGAACAGGCACAGCGTCGCACCCGCGAAGAGATCGAGAAGGCCGGTGAAGCCTGGCGTGCGGAACGGCTCAAGGACAATGGGTGCTCTGCCGCCTGGGAAAAGATGATCAGCTGGGGGGGGGGTTGAGATCCGAATGTGAGGACACAAATGCTGAGAGAGAGAGAGAGAGAGTCAGGGGTAGGAGTTGAAATATCTTGACATCAAGTGCTTCAAAACCTGGAGTTCGCAATTACCGGACCGTTTCGGGTGCGTTGGCTTGTTCTTGTGAGAAAAACTTGAGGCCGAAACCATGGACCCTGGAAGGACATTGAAGAATTGCGGCGCTTGGCACAAAAGCAACTGGATGAGGCGACCGGGGAGAATTGTCTTATTTGTCACAGCTTGGATAGACATATGTAGATTTTGCAAACATGTTTGATGACTTTACCATCGATACCTGCATATAAAGAATTAGATACTTGTATATCACATATAGAGTATATATATATATATATATATAATATATAGCGCAGTATGGTGCACACTTTGGAATCCCAAAGCCCACCATTTCATAGTGCTGGTTGGTGTATCACTCTTTAGCACAACATTTATAAAAGGAGATCTGAGAATTGATTTTAGGATTTCGTAGGTACAGCCATTGCCTTTGACTGCGAAAACTTTGGAGAAAATGTCGTGCCTGTAGGCGGACCTTGTACCTATTGTATTGCAAGTGTACCTGACAAGATTTCCCGAACCTTTGATAGACATTTGTTTGAGTACGGGTACTGGCATCATCACTACATATCACTACTATGTAGCAAGTGAAGGCTCCCAGCTTCAACAGGCGAAGGAGGTAGGTGAGTTGACTGCAGCTGAAGTGAAGAGGGCCGAAGAGCGGAGGGAACAAGTGCGAAAGGAATTGGAAGAAAAACGTAAAGCCTTGGATGCTCGGTGGCGAGCATATGAGGGTCTTGAAGGTGGCACCTTTGATGGTGGAAAGGTATGCTAGATAGGCAGGTGACGGTGCAATTGCAAGCTTAAGGTGGAGATTTATTGCTAGCAAAAACCTAGGTCTGAATTGGATCATTCAGATGATGTCATCTAGGAAAAACCAAGATGCAATCACTCTGGAAACCTGGAGACATGCGATATGCTGTCTGTCCAGTTTGATCCATGTTGAGAGCAAGGACGAAGAAGTTCTGGAAGAGATCCGAAGACAGGTGGGCTTTGGTTTGCAAGAATCTCCAGGATGTGCAGCTAGATGCAGCTAGGATCCTGAATCGCTCCACAGGGAAATCTATAGGAACCATCCGATTTTGATGAGAAAACGTAAGTTTATAGCTCCCCAAAGCAAAACAGCTGCTGATAGGAGGTGTTAAAGCGCAAATCCCATGTTCACATTACAGCAGTCGACCTGCCAGTCAGGAAGACGCCTATCACTGCATCTCTTCATGAAGTGATAGCCAGCCGCAAATTCCCTTTGAATCATTTGAATCCCGTAAATGTTAGTGTATCTCAGAATATGAGACCTCCATTGCCCCCCCAAATTCCATAATTTCCAGTCATTTTCCCCATTCAACAGGGTTCAACTATGGCATAAGATGGCAATTCTGTGGGATATCGAGCCCAACTGACCACCAGAAAGATCCGCAATTCATCTCTGATAGGCGCGGAGCGAGATGCAGGATTCCGAGGCAGCGCGCATCGCGCATGAACTGCAGGAGAGAGCGCAAAAGGAGATGCGCGATGCTGAGGACAGGGCAGTTGAGGGATTTTTTTGGGGTAAAAAAGTCAATGGCCTGCCAAGAATTGTAAAGATGTTTTTCTTGATGTTTGATAAAGATTTTGAACATTTGAAAGTTTTCATGACCCGTGCATCGAAATATTGATGATGAATCCCTTATTCTTGGTAGGGTCATTGGAGCGTCACCTATCACCAAGCCCTGTAGGAAGCGCAAAGAAAAGTCATTGAAGCTGCACAAAAAGCAGGGGATGAGTGGAAGGCAGAAGAGATGCGCAAAATTTCCGAGCTTCGAAAAGCGGCAACTTGTTTGCGTGCAGTTGCATTGAAGGCGACCCTTAAGTGGTTTGACATGTCTTGCTGAGCATTCATATAGTTTGCAGATGTTTTAAGTTGCTGTCTATGGTTCATTTCCAACACTTTAATGTTTTGCACCTGGTCTGACGCTTCAGTTTATTTTGTGATGCTTTATGACTTTATGAGTCAGAGGAGATTGCTTCACCAGAGTTTTGGCACTCCATCGTCTTCAGTTGTGTCAAGACAGTGAAATTTGTGCAACTACAGAAGCAGATTCAGCACGTATCTCTGGTGGGGGCATTGCCTACTGTTCCTGGATGTTCCTGGATTTGTCTTTAGTTTAGGGGATTGCCCAAGGCTGAGAAGGAGTTGGCCGAAGCCGAAGAAGCTCAGAAGAAGGCAGCGGAAGCTGCGCGACGAGCCGGAGAGGAGTGGAAGACCGAAGAGCTGCAAAAAGTTGAGGACGGGCGAAGAAAGGGGTGAAAACGTGCATGAACTGTGTAGAATGTGTAGAAGCTTCAGGCTTTCACCAGCATGATCACATATGATCACTGTCATTGTCCTGTAGTCTCCGCTTTTTCCTTGTTTTTGGGCATACGGCTTCGTAAGGCCCCGTGCATCTCACTATATCTCACTGCTCTAATACTCTATGGCATACTGGTCCCTGCCCCATTCTCGTTGCAGGATCTCCGTAAGCAGGCGGAGAAAGAGCTGGCAGAGGCTGAGGAAGCTCAGCAGAAAGCCGCCGAAGCTGCAGCGCGTGCGGGTGAAGAGTGGCGATCCCCAGACCTCCAGCGGTTAGAAGAGCAGCTCCAACAAGCTCAGAAGGTGCGGTGCATACAAAATGGCCGTGAGATGTCACGAGTTGCCATGGAGATTGAACAGAATGGTGTTCCTCTGCTCTTCTGGGTGTGCCTCTCCAAAAAGTATCAAAAAGTTATGTAAGTGCTAGCAACATGCATCATGTAAATTTTCCGAACAGTGTACGCTAAAACACTCTCTTTGGCGCTTAACGGTTAACGGTTGGTTTGACGATGGCGAGTACGACAAGCTGCGGCCAGGACCTTGAAGTTGCGAAGCAAGTGGTTGAAGCTGCTCGGGGCAGCACTACAGCGCCCGAGTCGGAAGAACTGGATGCGATCCGCGCCATCAGGCAGAAGGCAGAAAGGGAGTTAGAACTGGCGCAGGATGCCCATCGGAAAGCTCGAAGGTGTAAAAGACAGGCCCAGCAAGAGCTGGAGTCTGCCCGACTCCATGTGGCAAGGGAAAAGGTGGCGGAAGAAAACCGGAAAGCTGAAGAGCTTCGAATTCAAGCTGAGAAGATCAAAAAAGAGGCAGAAGAAGCTCATCGACAGGCTGAGGCAATGCGTCAACAGGCCAGGCAAGACCTGGAAGCTGCCAGACGAGAAGTGCCTGACGTACCTCAACTACCCTTGGAGCAAAATCGAAGCACAATCATTGCAACCCAAGGCGAAGAGTTGACATCCAGAAGCATGGGACGACTTTCGGCAACCCAAAGCGAGATTTATCGTGATGTTTTCAATGATGCTGCTGTGAGTCTGGTGGCGGACATCTTCTCAGAATCTATCACAGCAGCAGAGGAAGCAAAGAAGAAGGCAAGTGACAAAAGTCCTGGCAAATTAGCAACCCAAGCGGACCAAGATTGTATTGATAGATGCTGGAAAGGTCAACAACCAGGCATTCTTGAGTGAGGAAGGATTCTTTATGGCATTCTTTTGAAACCTGGACAGGACACTGCATAGGCATGGGTATCATGAGGGAACCATAGCTCATTGGTGGTTAATCGTCGTCCCGAAGACATGTGTGAGATTGTGTGAGGCAGCTGCCGAGAAATCTCGCCAACCTGTGCGGACTGACAAGGCCTGCTTGCCCTTGTGGGACAGATTGCTATCACTGTGAACGTTGGGAGCCGTGCCTGATTGCATGGTGATTGCAAATGCCATCCCATTCACCAGCCTTTCCAGGGAGATGATGCGGGGGGCTTATCCTTTCATGGCATTGGAGAACCTCAGCACTCTGCAACTTGTTCAACCAATGCAACCAAGGACTGGACAGTTATAAGTGTTCAAGATCCTCACCTGCAGATTTTGAAGCTTCTGTGCGGTCGAGTCTTGTGTTAAGAGCCAATGGTTCCATCATGAGTTGCATTTGCTTGAGCAATCTTTGGCATCAGAGAGACATTCCTGTTGTCCAATACCATCCCATATAATCCCATACCCTTTCACGAAACTTCCAAGGCCACAAATTTCTCCGATGCCGTCGCAGAGAATCTTTCCAATGATGTGCTGCGTCGTATCATTGGTTCCAGTGTGGTTGGGATCTCAGGGATGGGGATGGCCCGGATGGCCCGGATGTCGGCTGATTTCTTTTTCAGTTGGGCCTTCCTTTAGCCGCTTTAGCCGCTTTAGCCTTTGGCCATCCATGGCCATCCATGGCCATCCATGGCCATCCATGGCCATCCATGGCCATCAGCCATCAGGCAACGGAGGATGATGAGGATGCGACCGTGCGCAGACGGGCCAGAATGCAGGCTTGCAACATGCAACATGCTGCAACAACATCTTGCATCATCCTGCAATTTTCTGAAGCCATGTGAAAACCTTGAGTTCTGGAGATGTCATGTGGCAAGGTGTCCTAAAAAATTGGCACATCCATCAGAATCCTATATTATATTATATTACTAGACTACAATTTACTATAATGATTGTTCATGGGGAAGAAATCGGGATGGTTTTGGAACCAATGCTTTTGTGAACCTAAGTGAACCATGTTTATGGGTGTTTTTTTGGGTTACAGATCAGTGACATTCTGTGATCCAATCATGTCATGTTTACCCAGCTGACGCAGGCAGATCTGATCCAGGAAGAAGCCCGAAGGGCGGCGGCCAAAGAGGAGATCCACTGGGATCCCATGATTTTCCATGGCTTGCTGTATAAATATTCATTTGCACGGTGTAACAGTATATATATATACTCATATATATATAAATACATAAATAAATAAATATATATATATATATATATGCACTAATACACATATTAATCACGGTGTATATATATATATATACACGTATGTACATATAATATTAATATATGTCTACATAACTTGTCAATACACCATGATGGGCCAAAGGAATCCACCCTTGTTTCATAAGGAATGTGTCTCGTTACATCATATCATTTCAAATTATTTCCATGCAAGGATCATAAAATATCATAAATCATTGTATTTCCATGTATTTCATACGATCAATTGGTCAAAAGCACCCATTGTTGGGGTGGGCCAGTGGTGTTCCAAATCTTTGCCAAGTCAAGGTGCCAAGTCCTTGCTCGCTAACTCTGCGGCCTGCACTGGCCGGAGTTTTTGTAGCAAAAAAAAGTTGGGACCTTCATATTCTAGTTGCATAATGTTGCATAGATATATATATATATAGATAAATTGGTTCCCCAGTCATCCCCAATTGGAGCAAAAAATGCAGGATCAGGATGCCTCCACAGCAATGGTGGAAGCTGACGAGTGGATTCGCGTTGCTGAGGACAGCCCATTGTTGCAGAATACCGTTGATGATGTTGATGACGGTACCAGTGTGTATCACTGTTGGGAGGATTTTGTGCTCCGGATGATTTCCATGCTTGATTTCCAATCTATAATATCTTAATTTCTCGTCAAATTTGATCCCTTAGAACAGCCACAAAGAGCAAGTTGAACAAAATTATACATCACCATTTCGAATGCGGGTGCCAGGAAAACATGAGAAATGCATTGGAACTGGCGCAGAGAGCCCTACTTGTAGCCCAAGGAAAAGAGGCCGAAACTATCACGGACGCATAAGAACTTCTTCAGGTGGTAGGTGCTTAAAGATTTCCTTGTTGAAGTGGGTTGGCCATTGACCATACAACATTGCCTGCGGTTTTTGTTTTCCATTGTTTTCCGTTGCTTCTCTTGTTGCTGCTGGTGCTGCAGGAAGAAAATCTATAGTGGTAGAATAGGTATTACTCCAACACTGATGGGTTCTTTGATACTGCCGGTTTCTGTGATGTTGCCGTTGATGTTCACGATGCAGATCAAGATAACGGTGATGATGATGACGATGACGATGACGACGACGACGATGACGATGACGATGACGATGACGATGATGATGATGATGATGATGAGGAGGAGGAGGAGGAGGATACGGTTGGGGTGTCTCTTGCAGGTACCCAGCGAGCCAAGAGCATCAGACAGGATCTCAGAATTTCCCAGAAGTCTTCGCTCTTCAGTCATCCTGTAAGGCAGGAATGTACTTCCATGGTCATGTAATCTCAGTTTGCCTTTCTAAGGAGACAGGGAGTAAGGCCATGGCCCCTCGGCCGCAAGTTCCTGCCATGGAAAGGGTGAGATTCCCCAGCATAATTGTCCCATAGGTCCCATAGGTCCCATAGGTTCTGCGTTGCGTAGCTGCGGAATCAGGAGAGTCACGTGGCAGTTCAACGCGTCACCAACGACTTGCTGGGACAAATACTGGGTGCACATGCCCCGGCCTCAGCATGGTAATCTGACCACCAGGTAAAATTGCAAGATCTCTGCCGGCACATTTCGTGACAGATGTTCTCAGGCATTTCTACTCAGACTCTTCTTTGCTTTCAGGTGACCGGATCTGAAGCTTCTGACGCCATTGACATGACCGGCACTCAGCACTTGCAATCTTCGTACCTTCCACCCGCAGATCTAAGCTCACCTCAGGTCAGAGGTGGGTGCTCCCATGGAGGATTTGATGCTGCTGGTCTTTGACACCTTGGATTACAACAGCCTGAACCATCCCATTTTTATCGACCAGCTACTGTCCACCTTGCGCAGCCTGGGGCTGGCTGAGAAGCACGCCTCATCTCTGCAGATCAAGTTGAGCCCTGGCAGCGTGATGGCTGAGATCTTTGGTCCTCCAGCTGTCAGGAAGCATTTGGAGGCAGTTCCGCTGCAGTATGTGGAGGTCATGGGCTGCTATGCCCGGAAGTTGCCGCGAGCCCCGCCAAGACCGAAGCAGAGTAGACCAGTGAGCAGCTTGTCAGATGCCACCGTGCTCTCGGCAGATTCCAGCCGACATATGGAAACTCAAGCCAATCAGCTGCTGAATATGTGGCTTGAGACGCCCAAGTCGGATGCTTTAACGACCAGGTCTGACATGGATACCATTGCAAACCAAATGGTGAGCCATTTTGTCGTTTGCTCCTCAGATGCTGATCCAAGATGTCAAGTCCAGTGATATCAAGTGCATGCACACTCTTCAAAACTTCTACATCACTTGTGGGATTTGGCCACATTATTTGGAGTGCCTTTCTTAAAATTTCCCACTTTTGCCAATTTTCCCAAGTGCTTAGCCCCAAAGCCTCCGCAGCCATTGAGGCGACTGGCCCTCAAGAATCTGCTCGGCAGGCCATTTTGGCAGCCAAAGCAAAGGCCAAACAGCACGAGGAGCTGGTGGAAGATGGTGGAAGCTGTGGAAATGCCGATGTCAGCAGTGTCAGCCGTTAGATGGTTTCCCTATGTTTCCCTTAGGACAACTTTGGCAGGTTACTGTAGGAAATGAGCTGATGAACAACCAATAATCCTTTGGTCTTTGGACACATTACACTTTCACAATCTTTTATGTCACTTTTGCATGGCACACAAACAGGAAGATGCGTTTGCATAATTTTGCCATGTCTTATATAACTGTCTTAACTGGATCTTGGACATGCTGCCATATGCTGCCAGAGTTTCAAGCTGCATCTTCATAGCGCCGCAGGAACCAGAGGTTGTTGAGGACTTCCATGAGGAACAAGTTCCAGCTGCCCAACAGGTGGCAGCTAGCACCACAGAGGCCCTGATCCGTGCTGCCCCTTTGCAGGCAGTGAAGCAAGATCTCGAGCCCGCAGTTGAGCCAGAGACACCCAGATCGGTGGCTCAAACTGATACTCATCAGTCAAATGTTCCCTATGTGATTCATGCCACTGACCTAGCCACCCATGCTGTGACGCGTGCCATGATCAGTGAATGCCCCACTTCGGTGGTGGTGTCAGAAGCTGGCTCGCCACATCCTGAGCATCAGCAGTTGGAGGGCTTCATCCAAGACACCATTGGCAGGTCCACTGAGGCAGCAGCTGCAGAAACGGAGATCATCCCAGAGGAAGGCGTTGTGCAGCCCTTTGTGTCAGAGTTGGCGCAAGACATGACACAGGAGGCAGTTGACAATTTGGACACCCAACCAACACAACCCACCCAACCGACCCAACCAACGCAACCCACGCCACCTGAGATTGAAGAGGCAGCTGCTGTGGGGGCTGGAGAAGAAGAAGCAGCAGCTGCTGCTGCGAAGGCGAAAGCTGCTGCAGATGTGATGGAACCACAAGTGACAGAGGTGGAAACAGCAGAGGGCGGAAAGGCAGAACCTGCAAAAGATGTACAGGAGCATGAAGAGGAACCCCAGGAACCTGGCACCCCTGTGTCAGTGGGTGCCACAAGCTACTCACTCCTGTGCGACTCCTATGCTGCAGACGCTGCAAATAGAACTTTGGAGAACGTCTTAGCTGCAGACATGGCTCAAGAAGAGCATGAGCAACAAGCGCAAGAAGCAGAAGATGTAGCCAAGCCAAAACAACAAGAGGAAGAGAGTCAGCCACAGGACCATGCAGGCCCTCCAGCCCCTGCGCTTCCAGTAGATGACACAGCAGATCATGTTCAACAACATGAAGCGGAGGAAGAAACACCTGTGTCAGTGGGTGTTGCCAGCCAATCGTTGGCGTGCATTTCTTATGCAGCTGACATTGCCACCAAGGCGGTGGACTATGCAATGGCCAGTGAGGAGGCAGCATCTGATGTCATGAGGCCTATCTCTGCAGCGATCACTGAGCCCGAGCCTGCAGAGCCCACAGAGCCTGCAGAGCACGCAGAGCATGCGGATGTGGCTCTGGAAGTTACTGAGGAGGTCTTCACCAATGTGCACGAACCCAGGGAGGTGGATCTTGCTTCACCTTCTGCCCCCGAGCGGCCTGAGCATCCCAGTGAGCCAGTGCAGCCGAGAGTTTTAGCTGATGATCGACGACCCAGCACTCCTGTGTCAGTTGGGGCTGCCAGCAACTCCCTCATGTGCGATTCCTATGCAGCTGACATTGCTCACAGAACCATGGATTATGCCTTAGCCCAAGATGTCGGCCAGCAAGGACAGGCTCAATCAGAGCAATTTGCTAGTGCAGCGGTAGCAACTCAAGAAGCTGTCATCAAACCGGCCGAGAAGCAAGCAGATGTTCCAGCCGTTCAATCAGCAGAGAAGCCAGCAGACGTTCCAGCCGTCCAACCAGCAGAGAAGCCAGCAGACGTTCCAGCCACTCAACCAGTAGAGAAGCCGGCAGACGTTCCAGCCGTCCAACCAGCAGAGAAGCCAGCAGACATTCCAGCCACTCAACCAGCAGAGAAGCCAGCAGACGTTCCAGCCACTCAACCAGCAGAGAAGCCGGCAGACATTCCAGCCACTCAACCAGCAGAGAAGCCCGCAGACGTTCCAGCCGTCCAACCAGCAGAGAAGCCAGCAGACGTTCCAACCGTTCAGCCAGCAGAGAAGCCAGCAGACATTCCAGCCGTTCAGCCAGCAGAGAAGCCCTCCAACGCACCAGCGGTCCAACCAGTTGAGAAACCATCGGATGTACCAGCTGTTGTTGAAGAAGTCAATGCTCGACCTGGTACGCCAGAGTCAGTTGGTGGCACCAGCAACTCAGTGGCATGTGACTCATACGCTGCAGACATTGCTCACAGGTCGCTGGACTATGCGCTGATTTCGGAGCAGAATCAGCAGAGAGCAAAGGAGCAAGAACCTGTTCAGCCCACACAGCCGCCAGCAACCAAGCCAAGCGAGCCAAGTCCAAGTCAGGCAGCGAAGCCTAGCGAACCCACCGAACCAACTGTGCCCACCACCCAGCCTGGAAAACCACCTGTTCCTCCCAGCGCATCCCAGCCTTTGCGGCCCAAGGAGCCGAAGGAGCCAGGCACACCAGGCACTCCGATGTCCATTGGAGGCACCAGCAATTCGGCGGCCTGCGATTCCTGTGCCGCCGACATGGCCAACAAAGCTCTGCAGGAGGCTCTTACTGAAGCTGCAGCTGAAGCTGCAGCTAGTCAGCCGGATGTGGGGGCACAGCAAACAACCACCCAGGTGACTCAGGTGGCGCAAGCGAGCCAGCAAGATGGGCGGAAGGGCGCAACTTCAGCAGTGCAGCGACAAGACACAGCCAGCTGTCATGACAATGAGACGTTGATCGGAGCTGGTGCAGAGCTGGCCAAAGGCTTGGTGACTCATGCCATGGAAGATGCGGTGGCTGCTGAAGGTACAGCCTCTGATGTTCACACCCTTGAAGCTGAAGCCACCAGTGTGCACCCTGTTGGGCCATTGATGAAGCCGGGTGCTCCGGATACAGAGGTAGGATCCCGAACACCTGTTTCAGTGGGTGGTGCATCTTTGTCTCAGGCCTGTGACGCTTATGCGTTGGCTGTGGCCAGCACTTCTGTTGATAAGGTGTTGGCGCGAATGCAAGCATCTCCTGAGGTGCAAAGCAGCCCCTGGGAGACTCAGCCCCAGCCCAGTCAGGGTCCAGGTCAGCCTGGTCAGGGCGTTGTGAAGCAACCGCAGCAACCACAGCAGCCTCAGCAGCCTCAGCAGCCTCAAACTGAGACTACACAGATTCAACAGAATGTTCAACAGAATCAGACCCCATCGCCACCATTGCCAGCCACAGGGCCCACCCTGGAAAGACGAGACACCGGGAGTGTGGTCACTGAGTCCGTTGCCATCGGACAGATCGATCTTGCACACCTGGTTTCCAGTGCGGTGACTGAAGCTTGTCGTGAAGCAAATCTCAGCATCATCGCATCGGTGAATTCTGACCAAGAGGTGGATGAAGCTGGCCCTGAGCAAGTGGTGCGACAGGCCGTGGAAGAAGCTTTGCGGATTGAGATCTCGCAAAGAGTATCAGAAATACAAACAAAAGAGAACAATAAGGATGGTCCAGGCGTCTCAGCTGCAGAATCACAATCAATACTGACTACAGCTGTTAGATGCTATGTGTGTCTGCGCGCGCACCCGCGCACACAGACACATACGTAATACAATATGTATCAACATGTTACATTTATTTATATAGTATTACATACATACATACATGCATGCATGCATGCATGCATACATACATACATACATGCATACGTACATACATACATACATACATATATATATATATACAGGACGTCCTGGTCGTGTTTTAACCATTATCCCGCACAACGTCGTGGTTTTACCAGAATCCATGCTTACATTGTGATCTAAGGCATAACTCATCATTTCATGATGCTGGCTGCTATTCCAAAGTTATTGATGCTCTGAAAGATATCACCTTTAGCTGAATTTAGCACACACATGTGTGGAAGCTGGTGGTTTTAGCAGCCGTGATCACACCGTGAGACAACCGTGAGACACCGTGAGACCCCCCCGAACATCGTGATTTTGTGTATTGGCGTCAAGGCTTTACCGTGAGCCAACCGTGAGCCAACCGTGAGCCAACAGTGACTAATGGCTACCCTGTGTGTGTCTGGTGGTATAGACACGAGAATGATGATGGTGAAGCATACACTTTACTTGATCAACATGTGTTTAGTTTCGATTCATGAACATGAGAATGATGATGATAAAATCTATACCTTAATTTGGCGATGTATGCACGTCGTGGTCTTACCGTGTCTTTCGTGTACCTCGTGGTTTAACTATGTCTTTCGAAGTCCTGGGATATATTATATATATACACCCGTATCCTCTTTCGTCACTTCAATTTAAATAGACTGGCGGTTCGAGCATTTTTGTAAAACGCGTACTTAAATTGAAAATCAGTGGCTTGGATGTTGATTCGAGCGTTTTCTGGAAATTCGAGCGTTTCTTCGATTTGACCCAGTTTAGAGCCTTTTGAGCTCTGGGAGTGGTGTGGTTTGCACATCATCCCCTGCCTTTCTTTTGGGGTGCCCCTTGGATCAACTGTGTTGTGTGTTTGTGATTGTTTGTGTTGGGATTCTCTGAGCCAGCAAGCTCGGAGTCCAAAATGAGCGTTTTTTTGTTTTTTCCCTGTTTTTTTTGGTTGTGGCATGTATATACGTAGCCAGCAAAAATGCGCAACATGCGCGCAAACATGCACAAAATTGCGCAAACGAATGCAAATTAAGAATAGATAAGTTTACGAAATGGGGTCCAAACATAATTCCGAAAACAATCCTTTTTTCGAATTCGGTCCTCCGAATTTCCGAAATATTGTTGGTTCAAGCATCTCAGACTTCGTAAATGGCTGCTCATCTTACTGGCGATAAGATGTTGGGATGGAGGACCCCTAATTTGCCAAATAAATCCAAATAAATTCTCAAGTAAACAAGACAACCCCATTTGCCACGAACGTTTTTTCAAAAACGTCCTGATTTTGCTGGCATGGACCCAAACCCCAAATTCGAACCTATTTTGCGTACTTTCCTCGCGCGCAGAAATTTAGGTATCAATGGGAGAACCAGGTATATACACATACCAGTAGTACCGCCTTGTGCGGTGACGGAAGTTTCAAAAATAGGAAACCTATAGGAGAGGTTGGTTGTTGTGAATCAGGGATGGCAGAGCGAAGCCACTGATGGACTGAAAGGTGCTTGAGGTCTCCTCTCTTTCTCTCTCTCTTTCT
>Ga0126342_10004110_pt1 | contig 24576 bp, 27 predicted proteins | sample Cyp1metagenome_FD_92528 | JGI IMG/M metagenome (GOLD analysis project Ga0126342, IMG submission 92528) | Coral microbial communities from Lord Howe Island, Old Settlement Bay, Australia - Cyphastrea 1 metagenome | ecosystem: Host-associated > Invertebrates > Cnidaria > Coral ...
GCAACCACAAAAGCAACCACAAAAGCAACCGCAAAAGCAACCACAAAAGCAACCACAAAAGCAACCACAAAAGCAACCACAAAAGCAACCACAAAAGCAACCACAAAAGCAACCACAAAAGCAACCACACAAGCAACCACACAAGCAACCACACAAGCAACCACACAAGCAACCACACAAGCAACCACACAAGCAACCACACAAGCAACCACAAAAGCAACCACAAAAGCAACCACAAAAGCAACCACAAAAGCAACCACAAAAGCAACCACAAAAGCAACCACAAAAGCAACCACAAAAGCAACCACCACCACCACAACAACAACAACAGCAACAACAACAACAACAACCACAACCACAACCACAACCACAAGCACAAGCACAAGCACAAGCACAAACACAAGCACAACCACAACCACAACCACAAAATCAAAACCAACAACAACAACAACAACAACAGCAACAGCAACAGCAACAGCAACAGCAACAACAACAACAACAACAGCAACAAGAACCACAACAACAACAGAACCACAACAACAACAGCAACAACAACAAGAACAGCAACAGCAACAACAACAGCAACAACAACAGCAACAGCAGCAACAACAGCAACAACAACAACACCAGCAAGAACAACAACAACAACACCAGCAGCACAACAACAACACCAGCAGCAGCACCACCGCCACCACCACCACCACCACCAACAACAACAACAGTAACAACTTCAGCAACAACAACAACAAACAAAAACAAAAAACAAGAACAAAAACAAAAAATATATCAAGAGCAAGAGCAAGAACAACAACCATAACCACAACCACAAGCACAACCACCACAACAACCACCACAACCACAACCACAACAACAACAACCACAACCGCAACCACAATCGCAATGACAACAACATCATCAATAACAACAAAAACCAAAAACATTTCTTGGCAATTATTATTGGAAGTATTTTTGTTGATTTTTTAATGGTTGGTGTCACTTCAGCCGTTTGCCCCGGTGATGACCACCGTGTTTGATTCCATCGGTTTTTGCAATTTTGCAACCAAGTCATCAATCACCCCGATCGACGGGCATGCAGGTGAGAAAATGCAGGGAAAATGCTGACGTTATTCAATAACTGGTTGGTGGTTTGGAACATTTGTTTTTTCCATATATTGGGAATAATCATCCCAACTGACTTTCATATTTTTCAGAGGGGTTGAAACCACCAACCAGAGAACATCTACGGGAAAACGTGTTTTTGTCCTTCGCCTGCTCCATAAGAAAACCATTTGGATGGATGATGGCCTTGCCGCTAAAATTCCCTCTTAACATCATCATTCTCCCGTACGTGTGTGCCTGAAAATGGGGTATCCTTATAATCCAATGGTAAAACATCATTTTCCCATAAAAATAAACATTTGACTTGGTATACCACATCCCATTTGATCATCGATGCGGGGTGCTGTATCCCATGATCCCCGCACATCAGGTCTTCCCAGGACAGACCTTGATTGATGTGGTGCTGAAGGATTTCCGGAAGAGTCACGCGGCGGACGCCTGGGACGGTGGTGGAATCCCACCGGTTTCTGGTGGAAAAAAATGGAGATTGGATGAGATTGCAGTAGGATAGGTGATATTCAAATATACAATATATTCAAGTATTTCTTATATATGTATATATAGATATTGAGTTGAACCTGAAAGACTTTTTTTCCAAAAAATGTATGTACGTGTTTGTGTATATCCAATGTTTTTTTACATGATATACATGTGTTTATTAAGTTATTTCAAACGTAGCAATCGTCCATAGCTGCTACGTTTTCATAAGCTTCATCTCTGGGTGAACGATCCCATCCCACCCTTTGAACATCAATGGCGTTTGTCAGGGTCAACAAGTTAATTTACCAGAGGCCAATATGTATATCTGATTGGTGGTTTGGAACATGACTTTTATTTTTCCATATATTTGGACTAATAACCCCAACGGACTTTCATATTTTTCAGAGGGGTAGGTATACCACCAACCAGTTAATGTGGTTGAAACAATGATAAACTACCTATTTGGGAATGGTTTATACCACCCATAAAAATGGTGATTTAGGGGATGGTGAAAAAATGCTTTAAGTACATTACTCATAATTGTGGGAAAATGGACCATTAATAATCATTAATAGATGTTTTATTAATTGTTTGTGACTTTTCATTTTTTGGGGTGCGCGGGGGGGCATGTTTATTATGGGGAATCAATTCCCCTGTAAAGCCACTAGTGAATGGCACATGAATAGCCTCATGTCTAGCCTCTTTGATCTAGGAACATAGTTGTCACCTCCCGGGAAGTGTGGAAACTCCATGCCCCCCAAGAGTTACATGAATCAGTTTTCCATGGCAAGGGATGAAATCACCAGGTAGAAAAAAGGTGAGTTTGAGTTTGAGTTTCCCAGAAATTCTTTGGATCCCTTCTTCAACCAGGATCTTGTTCAGACTCGATGGTGTGAACACCTGAATTTATTATCCGATCTACACCCTTGAACTCATGAAACCTGAACTGGTGGTTGTTTCATGGGAATTTCCTCCCTGAGAAGAGGATCCCCCTTGACTGTCACTTGAGGCGACGGTGCCCATAGGAATGAAATCCCCAGATTTACCGAGTTATATATATATATATGTTCCCAGAGAGAGAGAGAGAGAGAGAGTGTTCAGGTATCTTTGTTTTTTTTCGTTTCAGATATCGATACTTTAATATACTTTTAAGATAGCGATTCTCCAAAGAAATCCCAAGACCATGCATTTCACCACTTCAATGCACCCTGCGACTTCCAGTGGAATTCCAAAAGAAGGAAGGCCCAGGAGAAAAGAACATGCTGGTGTATTTTCAGGACTATTTTGCCCAATAAGAAGTCGCAGGAAACTTGGAAATATAATGAAACGTGTATAAATATATATGATATATATATATATATATATGTATGTATAAATAAATAAATATGTGTATATATATATGTATCTATATATACACAAGAATATATATATATATATCTTTATCTATACATTATATGTATATATATATACACATACCACCCATGTATCATTTACCACATTACTCACCGCGCCTAAGGTCGAGTTCCCACCTCTAAATGTTTCTAATGGTTCATCCCTCATTCACATCCACAATACCTCATTCCTCATGGTCAAAACCTCGCTAATGGTTGACTCATGTCAATTCCCTCTTTCAAATGGTTGATACCTCATCCTGCTCATCTAGTTAAGATTAATTAGCATTGTTAATTCATAATTAAAACCCATTATTGGTGCTTAAATCGCCGATTTGTTTTTCATTGGTTTTCCATCACCATCTCCACTAGTGAAGCCCGTATTTTTCTGGATGAACATCATTTTTTTGAGTTTTTTCACAACATGTTGAATGGTATTTGATGGGAATCGGTTTATATAAATCAACAATGGGGATTTCCCGGGATATCATGGGGATATAATAGGAATTATCCTCTGGTAAGCTAAGTTCGCTATGGAAAATCACCATGTCCACAGGGACATCAGCATAAATATGGAACATGTTCAATAAGAAAGTGTCAGAAATTACCAGAGGGAAATTGATTGAGCTTCAATGAGTTCATTTCCAACAAAAACTGGAAGGTCATGATGGAGCTGGTCCTTTCTCGAAGCTGTAAGGCAGTCATCGGTGGGTCGGGTATCCTTGGGTGTTTGGGGATTTCGCTTGAGCCATGGAGGATTTTCACGCCACATAGGGGATTACCAGAGGGAATGTAGCCAACTAATGGTGATTTAATGGGCTTTAATGATCTCCTGGGAATAGGACTATCTGACTATATTGGGTGTATATATTATGACCAAGATCATGTTCCGGTTGAAACAAATGGTGATTGAATCATGGGGATTGAACCAGCAAGTATATTGGGTTTTCATTGGTGAGAACACAAATATTTTGAGAATGTAGCGTGGATACAACAGGATATATATATATATTTATAAGCAACAATGTGAGGTTTCTTCAAAAATGGAGAACCCAAAAATCATCCCTTATTAGTTCCTTTCAATAAGAAACCCATGGGTCTTGGGGTACCCCAATTTGAAGAAACCGCAGCAGAAAAAAAACACCAAGTTGACCAAGAAAATGTGGTAGTTCAATGGAGAAGCAAATCAGGGGGTTGACCAACAAAACTGAGGATACCATGTCAGCAACCTCTAAGTCTACTCTAAGGCTACTTCAGTTTCTACAGTAGATGGCTTTCGTTTTTTTCAAGATTGAGACCCAAGAAACCGGGGAATTCGGATGATTGAATATAGCTAGTGATGTTTGTCAATACAGCATCCAGAACTTTAAACAAGTATCCGAGTTTGACCCATCCCCGAGTTCTCCATGGGGCTTTGCAAGTTGATGAGAAACCCTGGGATTTGCATGGCATGCGATGACCATAGCCGATATAATGGGCAACCCACTTGGGATAGACCACCTCACATCATATAATGGGCAATGGTACTATAATGTAACATATATATATATATTTAGTTATATATCTATGGCAATGGTATCCCCAATGATAGGTTATCATAGTTATCATATACATGTTTTTTTTATCCACACATCCCTAAGATATCTCCCTTAGAACTTGTTGGTTCTCCATATATTGCCATCATTAATCTTCCCCTGGCGTACGAAAGAGTCACGTCCTCGAAATTTCAGCGAACGGTCCAACGGATGACCTTTGTGAACACACGGGCACTGCGATGGGAAAAAAACACATTTTTTTTTTCTGGGATGAGCTCACTGTCATATCCATCTATCTATCTATCCATCTATCTATCTGCCAATCCGCCTCTCTGCATGCAGTCCAATCTATCTGTCTATCTGTCATTTTTCTATCTATCTCCATATACATACATACATACATACATACATACATACATACATACATACATAGATAGTATGTGTAGTGACACATTCACCATTTTGTAGCCTAGTGATGCATTGAATGAACCCTACTATATACGCATACGTATACGTATACGATCGGATACGTACACTTATTGCGAAGTCACATGTACATACATTGTACATGTACACATACATGGACATGAAGATGTCTGTGTAAGAGTATGTGCATGTGCATGTGTACGTGCATGTATACACATACTTCACTGCCACTTGCTGAGATGCGCATGTGGAGCATCCGTCGCAGGTGGAACTAAGTGGCGAGCAGGAACGCCCGTCGCGCTGCTAACGCGTTGCCAACACGACCCCCTGCCGACGGGACACTCAGTTGCTCGAAAACGCAAGAGGCAAGGAGTCATTTTAAATCAACAATTCATTTGATGCCTGGTTGGTGGTGTGAAACATTTTTTATTTTTCCATATATTGGGTTGAAATCACCAACCAGATGCTTGTAGGGGATTCAGCCTTTTGCGGATTTAATTTCAGTACGTATTGTGAAAAGCCCTTGTTGGTTGGTTGAATCGGCATTAGCATCATCCATACTGTATTTCAATATATTTTAACGCAGTTATTGCTGCCATCACATAGAAATTAAGCGTAATTTTTAGGGTTATTGTTAGCTTCTGAGGTTAATTGGGATATTTAACAAAAACCCCATTTGGGATATAACATGATATAACGTCACCAAATTGGTTTCATTTGTCTTCTGGTGATATAACTGCAATCATCATTTTTGAAAGATGAATCATCTAAACGGGCCACGGCTTCGAAAGCTTTTACAGATTACCGGAGGGTGTGAGTAAGTAGAACCTATACCCTCTGGTAAACATACAAAAAGCTATGGAAAATCACCATTTTAAATGGGTAAATCCACTATTTCTATGGCCATGTTCAATAGCTGTGTTAAATTACCAGATGGTATGACCCAACTTAGATTTGGAGATAGCTGGAAGGATTTTTTTAATTCGTGTCTCAGGCGAGCAGCAGGTGGCTGATGAGCGGCTGAAGAAAGGGGGGCGCTTTGCACCGCGTGTCGCAACGCGGCGCGGTCGACGCTGCCTCGCCAATGTTTGAAGCGAATTGCGGTTTTGAATTTCAGGTCCCCTGTGGAAGGCTCAAAGTGGCTTCTGGTTTTTAGGCTAAAGTTCAAGCTATCAGATGAACAAGAGTTGACGTGATCCAAAAGGACCGCATACAATGTATTGTACGTTGATAAAAGAAAACCCTCATGCACTCAATTTTCAAAAGCATTTAAGCATATTTAAGCTATTGAATTTAATGACATAAACAATACATAAACATTAACATAAACAACTTTCCTCCTGCGGATGCGTATTTGCTGAGCATCTTTTGTGCGCAGGGACCAAGTCCGTTTCAGGGTCGCCACACATGGCATCCTTAGGCAAGACCAAGCGTGTCTCGGCCCCACTTGATTCTGGATGAATCGTATAGTTCTGGAAAATGGCAACCTTTTGGGAACGGAGAACGAAAAATAATGAGGATTTTATAGGATATTCACTGGGTCTGTAATATTCAATGGGATTTTATGGTGTATTAACTTGGCATTGATGGGATAAGAACAAGTACAACCAGGTATGACATGTGTGCACATAGAAATCATCATCATACTGTTCCATTCCGTTCTAATCACGATTGCAATTTGGGGTATGCTGCTATGCCTCATTTTCAGACACAACCATAACCCCAAGCATTGCTTTCCCAGAGCCCAGTTTGGCCTGGGAGGCCTTAGGTCAAATATATGGGAGTTTCCTAGATTATGGGTGTACCCCAATAGCTGGACGGTTGATCATTGAAAATCTGAAAATAACATGGATGATTTAGAGGTAGCCCTATTTTAGGAAACCTCCATCTGTCAAATATGTCAATGTAGCACTACAGAAAATTCATTGATGTCGATTGAAGATCCCCTTCCCACCAAAAAGGCGCTGTAATCTCCTGACTGCAGAGAAAAAATTCTGCTGTGTAATTCGGATACGTGAGAATTTCCTACTGTTGAGCTTACCATATTACATCATATTACGAATTTAACATTATATATATAACCTTACATATTATAATTATAGATATATAATTATATGTAATATAAACACACATGTATATATATATATATTATTTTATTATATTATATTATATTATATCATATTATATTTTATTATAAATACATAATATATATATATAATGTATATATATATATATTATGAATACATGTATATATAAAGATACATATAGCAGGTATTAATGTATATATATATACACATATTTATCTACATAAGTCAGAGATTCCAGTACCAAACCTTTGGAGTTTCCCCATCTTGGGCAGTCAATGTGGATTCCTTAGCTTCAGTGGTTCCAAAGTACCGGCCGTGGGTGGGCCGCAGCACCGCCACAGCGTGGCTCCCCAGTGTGGCTCTGCGGTTGCTTCATGCACTGGGACATGTTTATGCAACATTACACCATTTGCGTGATAGTTTATGGTAACCTCCAAACTATGTAGGAATTTACTTTTCTACCTTTGGCGGGTACTATAGTATAGTAATGTGGTAAAGCCAAAGATAAACGATGCCATACGATGCCCAAGATGATCATAATTCTTTGACAAAACAATCCCCACATGATAGATTTACGATGGAGTTTGCCACATTATCATTTTTGGGATGATGTTTATGAACTTCAGCAGAGCGTGCTTTGTTGTTGGCCATTGCTGGGTTGACCACCGAAAAATCAGCTGCTGACCCGCTTCCCTGGAACTGAGAAAATCAATATATCTTGGGATTTATTGAGGGCTACTTGAAATGAACAAAAACTAAGTGGTTGGTGGTTCGGAACATGAATTTTAAGTTGGGAATGTCATCATCCCAACTGACGAACTCATATTCTTCAGAGGGATTGAAACCACCAACCAGGTGAAGATGTACTTTCCCGTAATTCAAGAGCTATGGAAGCCATGGCCCATTTAGGACTATGAATAGGTCGACGACTTACCTTTCAAAACGATGAAGATTTTCCAATTCGCAACCTGTGAGTTACCAGAGGTTCCATCCTTCACGCCCTCAGTTGACCCGCGATTCACACGGGTCCAACATGGGGTACCAGGATAGAACTATGTAAATATATATATATATATATAATATTGTTTTTACTGGACAGATATGGGATAAATAGATAGGATTAGATAGGTAAATCTTCGGGCTGATCGGCATATCTGTTGCATTTCATCCGGCGTTTCAGCTGGTTTCAAAGATGGTTGGATCCAGTCCCCTCTGGTAATGACGACCCTCTGGTAAACTAACATAGCAATGGAAAATGACCATAGAAATAGTGGATTTTCCCATTAATAGCATGGTGGATCTTTCCATAGTTATGTTAGTTCACCAGTGGGTAACATAGCGAACTAAAAAATCACCATGTTTAACAGGTAAACCATCTATTTCTATGGCTTTTCTTTTCCATTTCATATATGGGATGTCATCTTCCCATGGACGAACTCCATGATTTTTCAGAGGGGTAAGTATGCCACCAGGAGATGATTTCTCATTGAAATCGGTCGAAAAGCACAGAAGAGCGGATTTCGCAGCGCTGCCACGCTTTCCGAAAAACGGCGGAGGTCACTCCATCGAACCCCCATGCGTTTCCGCAGTGCCAAACGGGAAAACTGTAGCCATGTTGAGCAAATCCTCAATGTTTTGATACAGGGGGTTCCAAAAATGAGGGCACTCCAAAATGGATGGTTTTCTATGGTTTTCTAATGGAACATCCTATTGAAATGGATCATTTGGGGGTACCCCTATTTTAGGAACCCCCCTACCAAAATGGATTGGTTAAGTAATGTAAAATCCCTTTTTCTTCATTGGCTCTTTTTTTAATCTCCAATGTCTGTTGAAGTTGGTTCAATCTTGTTTCTTGTGGGTTAAAACAAGTTAAGCCTTATTTCTCATGGCGAAAAAAAAGCGCATGGCCACCAACTTATGTTCATTGGATTGGTTTAGCCCTATATTTGATGGTAAAGACCATAGTTTCCTGTAGATTTTCCCTTAAACCAATCCAATGATATGTGTTTTTCTCATGGCCCCGGCCGGGTTTTCAGGTTTGGTGGCATTTACCACATGGAGGAGAGGCGTCAGGCAGGGTCCTGGGACATTCGAGGCATAGCCCTGACAGATTGGATACTGTAGTTCTCTTGGGGATTTCATCGTAATTTTTTAGGTTTTAATTTTAATGCTGATTTGATGATGAATTAACGGATCTTAATAGTCTTAATATGTTTCAATGGTTTTTCTTGTGATTTACTCTGTTTTTCTAATGAGATCTTTAACATTCTTTAACCAACTATATGATTTGGGTGTGTCTGAAATGGGTAGATCCTCAAGTTATGGTTTTCTAAGAGGGAAAATTACCATGAACCAGTTGATGTGTGGTTTCCGTGGGAACCCCCACGTTGCTTATGAAACATAGGTCCAACGATGAAACCCAGTCGCTGGGATCCCTCTTTGAGAATCCAAGGGTTGGGGGGAACAAAGGAACTATATAACGTAGGTATCCAATGGTATCCAATGGCATCCAATGGTATCCATATTTTCTGCTGCTTGGTGGTTTGAAACATTGGTTTAGTATGGGGTAATTGATGGTTAATGATGATTAATGATGGTTAATAGTCACTGCTTGGTGGTGACTGGAACCATGGAATTTTATAATTTTATGACTTTCCATTCAGTTGCAATGTGAGGCCCCCCAGTTATAAGTTGGTTTTGATTCGCCCCAGTAACTATAGTTATTTGCGTACCATAAACCATAGTGAAATTGGAGTTATTTGCACCAACTGAACGCTATCGTGGCCGGGGGCCCCACATTCCCAACTGAATGGAAAGTTATAAATGTCCATATATTAACCATATAATAACCATGTATTTCCATATATTAACCATAACTGGGGGGCCCCACATTGTGGGAATGTCATCAACCAGAAGGATCCAAACCACTCAGCTGATGGCTCCGCAGGTGGCCCGCGCGCTGGGAATCATCTCTCCACGACCTGTGAGGTCCACGACCTGGGACGTTGCACGGGGGGTTGGTTCGTTGCCTGGGAAAAGGTGAAAAACAACACATGAAAACCATAGGAAAAGCACAGGAAAACCATAGGAAAGTGGTGACTTAACCAACAAACATGGTGATTGTTCATGGGATTCGATGGTGGTTGATAGGAATTACCCTCTGGTAAACATAGCTATGGAAAATCACCATGTTTGATAGGTAAAATCAACTATTTCTATGGCCATTTTCAATAGCAAACTGTTACATTACGAGAGGGTATCCTGGTTGATGGGTTGGCACAAGGACTTATGCTACTTAATTATACTTAATTCAGTCGGGGGTGATGATAACCACTAGGGAAACCGTTTGACAAACCAACTATATAGTATTTCATGAGATGGGAAAACGGGGTATACTAATATATTATATATATATCATATACAACATATACAACATATTAAATATATATATATATATATATATATATTATATGGATGTGCCGTCACCAGTCTTGAAATCATGGAGATATGGCTGTGGTTTTAGCCTCGCTTGGGGATTGAACCAAATCATGGAAACCGAATTAACCACTGCTTGCCATAGGGATATAGACAGGCAGTAACATATACAACATACACATCATATATATATAAATATCATATACATACTGTATGATATAGTGTATATATATATATATCATATTACATATAATATAGCATATATATATATATCATATATATATCACATATATATATATATATCTAATATATATATATATCTTATATATATATACACATCCACTTTTCTGAAGCCGGATCAGCGCACAGATCTCGGCGCCTCAGTGCTCCAGTAGCCAGGGAACTCAACTCGAGGGACTCGAGGGATCTGGGACGGTGCTGATTTAGAGATTGGAATCACATTGGAATCCCAATATTACTTGATTGTAATAGTAATTGTATTCAATCATATTGTAATAGTAATGTAATATCACATAGTAATATTCAATCATATTGCAATAGTAATTGTAATTGTAATATGATATTACTTGATTGTTTTTTTTTAAAGTAAAACTCGAAGTAGCTATTTGCTTAAAAAAAAGACGATGTTTTTGGCTAGAAAAGGGAGTAACAAATACAACACCTGGGCTTGAAATTTAAAAACCCTAAAAGGGGAACCTTGATCAAAGACCTGATTCAATCACCGAGTTTTCCGAACAGATGGGGATGGTAGGTTAATAAATGGATTTCTGCGGCATTTTGAGTGAGAAAGGCCAAACCTTGTTGTTTTCCTGTTGCATGGGTATAGAAGGTTTGTCATTGCTGGATGATGAGCTAGTTAAACTATAGCGAAGTCAACATATACGTTGTAAACTTCCAAAGCGGTTTGAACATACCTCTGGAGCATACCCCAAATCCTATTCTGTTCCTTCCAACTTATCGATGGTTTGAACCATGAAGATTTGTCTGAACATATGGCATCTGAAGTTTTTATGCGGGAGAAAATGACACATGTTCCCAATTGCAACACACTTTGGTAAGTTGACATAGCTTGGAACATTGCAAGTTTTAAGATGATTTCCCAGCTATCAACCTCCATTTACAGCCAAATTCCATGGGATTTCCCATATTGTACTTATATTTTCCTATGATTTTCCTATGATTTCCCTATGATTTCCTATGATTTCCCTATATTTTCCTATATTTTCCTATGATTTCCCTATGATTTCCTATGATTTCCCTATGATTTTCCTATGATTTCCCTACACCTTTTCCGATTTCCAGGGGATTTCCCTTCAAAACCGCTGCCGATGGGTGTGGGCCCTTGGTCGAAAAACCTCCCTGTGACCATCGCTACTGTACTGGGAACCACATAACTCATATATTTCTCGAGGATTTATAGCAATTATAAGTATAGTTACTATATGTTACTATATGTTACTATATGTTACTATATGTATGTATATGTTACTATATGTTACTATATGTTACTATATGTTACTATATGTTACTATGTGTTACTATATGTTACTATATGTTACTATATGTTACTATATGTTACTATATGTTACTATATGTTACTATATGTTACTATATGTTACTATATGTTACTATATGTTACTATATGTTACTATAGTATTCACGGGCAAAAAATAAACAGACAATGCGTGTTTGGGGGCGCTTGTGTCCTTGAAGCGAAAGAAGGGGATTCCCTTGGAAGATGATCGTCGATCCAATAAACAGATGGGATGAGAAAAGCATGAACGAAAGGGTAAGATCACCTTGGAATACGAAGATTTACAGTAAAGAGATGTAAAGCACATGATTTTTCAGGGAGAGCACCTAGATATCGATGGATAGAAATTTTCAGCATCAATCTTCTCGTCCCTTTTTGGTGAACTGACCATGGATCTTCCCGTTAAAACGGCACTGACCGAGACTCGGCCCTGGCCAGCCCCTGGATGGTTTTATTGTCACCCGGGAGGGGTTGGCCAGCCCCCAATTTTATGGCAATCTCAATAGGGATTTGGTTCACCATCCAAAAATCTGAAACATCAGTGATGTCAGACATGATACCAGAATGCATGCTATATCCCCCCCAATGAAAAACAATATTCGGTTGGGAATTTCATCATCCCAACTGACTTTCACTCCATCATTTTTCAGAGGGGTGGGTCTACCACCAGCCAGTCATATCCATAGATTATGGGACTTATTATGGATAATCTTTGGATAATGGTCCATTTATAGATGGTTTACCCCGGCTTGGGGTCGTTTTTTGGAGGCTTCACAAAAAATCCCCGGCGAACGAACGGCCAAAATCGTCCCTAGGTTACCGTGAATCGAACGTCCTGGCGCACGGCTCCCAGTAGCATGGGATACCGCATCGATATTTTGCCGCCCGGCTGGCAGGCGCGGGCCAAAACCCTGACGGATTTTGATGTGAAACCTGGAGATGTGTTTGACATTTGATACTCTCCGGTTATTTAACATACTGTAGCCGTGGAAAATCCCTTATAAATGGAGGTATGAATGGGAAAATCATCTATGAATGGGCCATTTTCCATGGCTATGTTAAATAACCAGAGGGTATGAAAGCCTGATATGTGAATATGTGTTTGAAATCATGTTTGATAGATTTTGATTGGATCCTTTTTGTGCGAAAATTGCTTGAAATGACGTTGGCGGTTGATGTGTTTTTTGCGGTGTCTGAAGTGGACTTGTTTGAACCCCTGCAGCGGCAGCGGAACCACGTTGCGACATGTGCCATGGTAAAAAACTTGGCTGAATTGACAACAGTGGGGGATGGCCATCAATCCATCAATCACTAGGGATTAGCAACATTAGTATTGAATATACGGTATACATTATAGTCATCCCCAAATAGATGAAAAAGTAAATCACCATGAAATTAGTAGGGATTTACTTTTCCATTGGGGATGACTTTTTTATTATCTTTAGTTATAAGAATTCCCATTATGGCCAGGATGACTCTAACCCATTGCATGTACCTTGTTTTGGCCGTGACCACGTGACCACGTGACACCCCAAAAACGTTAAAAAAGCATAAAAAAGCAGAAGATTTCGCTCCGGTGATCCTGTTTTGGGATGATGCAATGTGAGGCCCCCCGTTGTGATGTGAACGTTGGTTTAGATTCGCCCCAGTAACCTTGTTATACGTACCATAAACCATAGTTATTGGAGTTATTTGCACCAATTTAGCTATCGAACGGGGGCCTCACATTGTGGGATGGGTTGACACATGTTGAAACATGCTGAAACATGTTCCTTGCACGGCTATGCTTCGCACACCGATGCGAAGATAGACATCTTATGAAATCTTCCAGGATGTTCATAATTTTGTCAAACTTATTTGCCCGCGAAAACAGTTTTTGTTCATTTAGGCAATTTTTTTGTTGTATGTTTTGGGGCTTTAGGGCTGGAGTTTTTGAGATTTTCCGGAATGATAGTTCTGTTTCTTTAAAGTTTCTTTGGTGGTTTTGCGCGAGAAAACCGACAGACAGTTCAATTTTCTGCAGCGAAGATGTTGAAACCACCAATGAGTAGTCTATGATTAGTTTCTCCTTACAATTTTTAGAATTACCAATATTTGGGTGAGCATCCCCAATTTTGAGACACTCCATTTTGGTGACTCAACTACAAGGTATACTAACCACTTAAATCCTTGTTTTCTTTATGAGCAAGTCCTTTTTATTTTCTTAATAATGTGTTGTTGATTTAGATCCTATATTGTGTGTTGATTAAATCTAGTTTTCTGTTGAGTACATTCCACTTTTTTGATGAAATTATCACTTTGGCTGAGACGCAATGGTATTGTCTCCTGGTTCTGTTTGTAATCCCACCCTCGAAGGTGGACGAAGTGCCCTGGGAGAAGGAAAAGAAAGTGGCAGGTGCGACAGAGCGGATTTCTCCAATCTTTGAAAAGTCCCATAGCCTCTCCAGATTCCTTCAAACTACCCTCTGGTAATTTGTTACATAGCTATTGAAAATGGCCATAGAAATGGTGAGTTTTTCCCATTAATAGCATGGTGATTTTCCAGTTCGTTATGTAAACGTTTACCAGAGGTTATCCTTCAAAAAAGGCAAACAAACATGGAAAATCAATGCCTTCAACATCGAGCTTCGGATCTCTTTATCTTCAACTCTTTGCGTTGGTGTTGCCCGAGCTCTCAGGTTGGCTGCCCATTGCCCCACGGGGGTTCGTTGAGCTGAAAGATCTCGCCGAGGCACATTCTCCTCACAGCAACCAATGTCGAGAGGCGATTGGTGAATCCATTGATACCAATCATCCCAGAAGTTACAAGAAAAATGGCCACTATTCTCTGGTGATGCCAATATATTACAATTAATACATGAAATGCTGGGAGTTACTAGAAAATCTTTGATTTGTCTCACGTATTTTTTTAAATCTAACAATTTACTAATCCGTTGCCCCTAATTTTTTGAACAGCCCCTTAGAAACCATAGTTTAGTAGGGAATTTCCCAATAATTGGGACCATACAATTGGGGTGTTTTAATATGAATAGGGCATGGGATTGCTGATATGGAGGTTTACAAAAATGGGGGTACCCCACAACTAAAATGGTCTAATTTTTGATGATTTGGGTAACCCCCCCTATTTCAGGAAACCCCTATATAGTGACTAATGAAACTACTATCAAACACCATGAACTATCTATAATTTGGGAATTTTGAGTTATCATGAATGAAACTATATATATATATTATATATATATACAATTATACGCCATACGCGCAACGCCTGGGCTTTGCCCAGGCGTTGCAGCGTAGAGGGTCCCCATTCCCAATCAAATGTTGCTGCAACTCTGCATTCCATTGGGAAGATCAACAAAGGTATTGGGGCATTTTAAAATCCTACCCCCGTTTTACTTTACATTCACTTGGGAAGATCAACAAAGGTATTGGGGAATATTAAAATCCCACCCCCGTTATACTTTACATTCAATTGGGAAGATCAACAGAGGTATTCGGGAATATTAAAGTCCCACCACCGTTAAACTTTACATTCATTGAAGATCTAAGGGTTTAATTCTCCCACCCCCGTCAAACTTCTACATTCATTGAAGATCTTCAATAAGGGTTTAATTCTCCCACCCCAGTTAAACTTCTACATTCATTGAAGATCTTCAATAAGGATTTAAATCTCCCACCCCCGTTAAACTTCTACATTCATTGAAGATCTTCAATAAGGTTTGATGATGATGATGATGATGATGATGCTGATGATGCTGATGATGCGGTGCCTGTCCTGGTTGCGGTTCCGGGCGAAGCCCAGGCATTTGCCGTAATTATATATATATATATACATATATATATATATATATCCCCATATCGTCTCACTACTAATATCCATGAAGCTACCAAATCTTCGGGATCGCCTTCGAAGTCACCTTAATCAGGCGCCTGCTGAGGAGACGTGCTGGGCCGTGGCGGGTTGGTTTGGGTCAACTTGGGGAGTTACTTATTTGGTTTCACCGAGAAGTGCCACAAACAAAGGGATTTTTTCACAATCTTGAAGCATCAAGAAACCATAAATACCGAGAATATTCTCCAAGATTATCTTTGTAATATTTAAAATTTGACTTTATTATTTTATGGCCAAATTTCATCTCTCCAGCTGAATAGAAAGCACCCCAGCTGGAGCTACTGGTGCTCCGGGCACGAAATTGGTTTATAACTAGAAGAAATGTTGGGTTTATATGGGTTTATGGTGATATAATGGTGAGAACAACTATAGTTTGGTGGGCTGATCGGCCAACCAACCTATAACTAGGGGGCCCACCTTGTTTGGCCTTAACGATTTCACGGTAAATGGCGGGCATGGCATATGCATAGCTCCATGTCAAGCCGCTGCAAGTGGACGTCTCAGTTACAGACTGCAGTTCATTATGTTCCTTCTTGGCACCTGCACTATCAGTAGGTTTTATATGGTTTTATTCTGAAAAGATACAAACCAACAATAAACAACACGCACAGAAGCATGGTTTCACCTCCAATTTCCAATGGTGGACTGTATTGATGTTATTGTGTTCTTTGAACAAATTCTGGCGACACAATTATCACATTAGCAACTGAACACATTTATATATGATAGATAAAACCATCGAAAACTACCGGACATGCATATTCCCTCCCAAACTGACTAGTAGCATACTGAAAACAAATGGGCAAACCATGCCAAAACAGCATTTCAAGAAAGGTTGAGTTTCAGTAGATACGAATGCATCGATTACAGGGAAATATTGGTGCATGAGTCATGGAAATAGCCTGGATATAATTACCCTCTGGTTATGTCAACATAGCTATTGAAAATGGCCATAGAAATAGTGTATTTTCCCATAAAAAATGGTGATTTTCCGTAGCTATGTTAGTTTACCAGAGGGTAAGGAACTTATGGATCCATAATTACCTTTCGAGTATCACTATCGGTAATAGCAATACAGCAATACTGCTTAGTACCACAGATGTAGATATCCTTAAAACGAATCAGAACAGCTAAACGACATGAAGGGAAATACGTACAACAACTCTTGAAATGAGATAGTCTTTAAACAATGGTTTGCGGACATATATGCATGTTTTTCAAATAACAATGTTTGAAACAGTGTCATACAAACGATTCTGATTTCTGAGCAACAAACAATGGTTCTTAAATCAGAATCGCTTCTGTGACCATTGCTATACTCAGTGTTTGAGAAGAAACATTGTTAATCATTGCTATAGTCAGCTGACTGTCAGCTATAGTTGGTTATTCTCTAGGTCAATCTTAGATGGGTAGAAACTAATCCTTTAGTCTTTTGGTATCAATGGGATTATCTATGTTCACCAGCTAAGAATTTCATTTCTTGCAGGGTATCTAAGATTGGCACTGATCATGTTATATCCCCATATTATCCCAACTCATATTCAATGAATATTCCATCAACATTCCATTATATCATTATATCACTCATTTTCCATTTATTTTCCATTCATAGTCCAAAGACTTTTCATCGCCATCGCTTTGAGATAACATGAGTATATACCCAGGAGGAGTTGGCGACGATCGTGACCCCTCCACAATCGCGAGGCGGAGTGATGGCTAGGTGATTTGATGGTGTTTTAATGATTATTTGATGGCATTTAATGGAGATTTTCCATGGGGTTTTATAATGATTAATTTTGAACTTATGGACTTTTAGAGTGATTAATGATGCTTGAACGGGATTTTCTGGTGATTCATAGGAATTTAACTATCAAAAAAGTTGGAAATTCATAGGGATACCCTCCCGCGTCATCAGCTCCATGACTGGGAAATTCCTCAAACCGCAGCAGGTTTTGTTGGGAAAATCATCGAAGTCTTTCTGGGGGGAATTTCAGCCATGGAGCTGATTACCAGAGGGTACAATGTGGGGCCCCCAAGATAGCTAAGTTGGTGCAAATAACTCCAATTTCACTATGGTTTATGGTACGCAAAAAAACGAACTAGTTATGGGGGTTTATTTCAACCGACGTTCACATCACATTTAGGGGCCCCACATTGTAGTTCCTGTGAAAATATTCCCATTCTTGGCCATATCTCAACTGAATGCTTTCTGAAATCTTTCTGAAAAGGGGCCCCCAATCCTGGTCTTCTGATGCTTTTCTGCGAGCAGAATCCTGCTGCAAACAGCGACTTTCTTCGTTGACTCCGAATGCTTTGTTTTAAGCTTGGTGGGCTGAAACTTTTTCTGATACATGTTTTTTTTTTCCAAAGATAAGGTATATACCCATACTATCCATACCCCGGAAAAATAAAAACAAACAACATCTTTGGCGAAGAACACAACTGGAACTGCAGTTTCCTCATTTTTTTCCAATGGTAGAATCCAATCAATGTCGATTCTGATGGGATTGCGATCAGAAAATTCGATGAAAAACCATGTGAATTTTCATGTAATCTTAACATTTCAATGGGAATTTCAGGATGTGGGGATTTAGGTTCCTGAAATGGCCACTGAACATTGCAATCGGTAAAAGATTCTACCACTGTTTTTTTTTCACATCAAATCCCATCAGATTGTTTCTAACCACATGCCGAATCTTGTATCATGGGGTAAAGGATTCTACCACTGATGATCATTAGCATACAAATAACATAAGATCCCATCTGATTCTTCATTTTCATAAATTCTGGGCAAATTACAACGACCTCACTGTTCTCCCGAACCCTGGAATAATGGTTGATAAATGTGCGGGGAATCATCCGAACATTACCCAACATTTCAGGTTAGTGAAGTATTGGATTCTACAGATTCCATTGTTAATCAAATCCCATACATGATACATAACTGGTCGGTGCTTTGGAACCATGGAATTTTATGACTTTCCATTCAGTTGGGAAGATTTTTATCCCAACTGACTTTCACTCCATCATTTTTCAGAGGGCTCAACCAGCAACCAGCATATTATTAACCATCATTAACCATCATCATAACCATGAATATTAACCATCAACAGTACATTGCCAACCAATGGTTTTCCTGGGGATATTCCAGCTGACTTTCACTCACTCCGCACCAGATTCGCCTGGCGCGATCGCGAGTCCACAGGCGGGCAGAGATCGACAGTCAGTTGGTAACTGCAAAAGGGGACGATTTTGGGCGCCAAGGAAACAAGGGGGAAATCGAAGATATTTCAGAAACACATAGGAAAAACATAGGGAAACACATAGGATTCCATATTTGGGAATAATATAGGATAATATTTAGGAATAATATGGGACAAGATAGGAGAAGATAGAAAAAGCATTGGACATATCATGAACCTGTGGGTCATATTTGGGGAACATGAAAAAAATACAGGGATGTATCAAACCTATTGTACAAAATTTGGAGGGATGCACATCCATTTGCATATAAATCTGGGTAAATTATAACGACCTCACTGCGACCTCACTGGGAATCATGGTTAGTAAGGAACATCATCCCCAAATGGCCTTAATTCAGGTTGGTGAAATACTATAGTTTGCCCAGATACAATATGTGTATCCATTATCATCCATTTACAATGAATATGAATACCAGTGCAATACAAGATATGGGGACGGATCAACATCTTCTTATAACTGGATGGTTGTTTGGAACATGATTTTTAATTTCCAGAAACAGTTGGGAATTTCATCATCCCAACTGACTAATATTTTTCAGAGGGGTAGGCTCAACCACCAACCAGTATAATATCACAATATTTGGGGGGAATCCACATCAATAAATCCCAGCTATTTTTATGAAATTCCCTGGTTGCCCTGGACCTTTGAGGGAAAGTTGCCATCGGTTTTTTCATGGTAAAAGGTCCCTGGATCTCTATCCAGTATGACTAGGTTTGGTTGGCACACCTTAAAGGTGCGATGGGGATCCCCTAGCTGGTTGGTGGTTTGGAACATGGCTTTTATGACTTTCCATATATTGGGAACACTAATCCCAACTGACTTTCACATTTTTCGGTTAGGCTCAACCACCAACCAGTATGTGATTGAGATTGATTTAGCAGGAACTGGGTTGAACTGGAATTCTTCTGCCAGTCTAAGGCAGTTGTCAAACCTTTTGGTTTACTGAATGAACCTGTGCTTAGTGAATGCAGTGAGAGTTTGAAACCGTTCTATATTGCAAGGCCCTAATACGTTCTCCTACTGTCAAGATCACTCTTACGTAAAATCTCTGTTGAGCATATTTCGCCATTCTTGCCGGCTGAAGAGTCTAAAAGCCATTGGCATTGCCCATTTGATCTATTCCCACAACCTGCCCGGTTTTTTCAAGTCAAGTGCTGGTTGTAGCCTTGGGGCCTACCAAGCAGAATGAGGGATGGCGTTGTGACCTCATTCGGTGCTTTGCTTCTGGATCGGTGTTTCTACTGAATAAAAAACATAGTGAGGATCGATAATTTTCACCAATGAGTCATGAGATGTATTGGTTGATATCTGATATCCCCGTTTTGGCAGGACATTGTTCATGAAATCCACAATTCGTACGATCCTCCAACAATTTTCCAGCCATTTCCCAATGACTTGTCTGTTGGCACCCAGCCCTGCCATTAAGGGCGACAAGTCGTCCAACGGCTCAGTTGGGAGACCAAGATGTTTTCTACCTTGAAATTGCATGAAAATCGGTAAACATCATCTACAGGGTCCAGGCAAAACTATCAATGAACTATTTTCAGGGCGGGGACCTTGTTGCTGTGGGATTAGATCTATTTAGCAAGCCCCCAAAAAGATAGAACAGCATTTTAATCACTGTCTTTTAGTAGGATTTTACAACTTTCTATCCTTTGTGGAGGCCAAAAAAAAACCATAATGGCTCCAATGGTTGATCATCATTGTTCCAATCATTTTTCCCATAAGTTGCCAAGTTGACTGTAACTGGGGTATACCCCATTTTGCACATCTTGTTGGTTACATTGAGGTACGGTCAAAACTCTGGTAGACCACTGATGTATATAGGGAGGGTTCTTTTGCTGGCAGGTGCAAAAGCGCTTACTACGTAGCGATACCTCAGCAATTCATAGCGATACCATGCGATAGCCATCTGTTCAAAGAGTAGCCCCAGAGGGCAGATAGACCCTTTCCTCCTCTCTTTTCCTCCTCTCCTTTCCGCTTTCTTTCCTCTTTCTTTCCTCTTCCTTCCCTTTTCCCTTCCTCTTCCTCTCTTCTTCCTTTCCTCTTTTCCGTGTCCTCTCTTCCTTTCCTCTCTTCATTTCCTCTTCCGTTCCCTTACTTTTCATCTTCCTTTTCTGTTCTCTTTCCTTTCTTTCGTCTTCTTTTCTTTACACAGATTTGTTCCTCTGTCTTCAGAAGTACAAAACCACTTATAGCAATAATGCCCGGTTTCTTTGAGCTTAGCAAAGACAATGAGTTTCGACAACCGCTCGTGTATCCCCACTATATCACTATGATATGGGTAAAACAACAATAAATCACCCAAATCCCCATTTTTATAGTAAAAATCCCCACTATGTCCCCTGTAAAACAATCATAAACCATCCCCCAGTCATCACCATTTTTATAGGCTGGATAAAAACAACCATTCCAAGTCATGGCTGGTTTATGAAGTTATTGTTTTACCCACATTAGTAACCATCAGTTGGAATATAACATAATATAACCCCACAAAAATAACCATCAGTTGGCAATAGGTGGTATTAATCATCATTAACCATCATTAATCCATATGAGCTATGGTCAATACTCATGGTTAATAACCATTAATAGGGGCTACTGTAGTCATCCAATGGTTCACAGGTGGTATTAATCATCATTAACCATCTCCATGAATATGAAATATCTTCACGGAACTCCATGATCTTCACCTCCAGGACGCATCGGGGCCTTCCGTAACAAACGCACGCAATGCACTCTTGGCCTTACGGGAGGAACATCTTCGCCCGGACGCCTGGGAATGAACGGCCGGGAGCACGGGAGCACGGGAGCAGGGCCAGGGGTTTTCATGGCTCTCTCTTTCACGGGAGTATCATGAGCATAATGTGGGTAAAACAATAATAAACCAGCTGCAATTTCACCATAAATAGGTAGTATAAACCATTCCCAGTCATGGATGGTTTATTATTGTTTCAACCACATTAATGGAAACATCATGGACACATGTGGATGTCCGCATATTTGAATGGAAGTTCAAGTTGTGTTTTAAGAAGTTCTAATTGGTACGATGTGGGCCCCCCTAGATAGCGTTTAGTTGAGATATAAGTAGCTGAACTATGGTTTATGATACGCAAACAACTATATATAGTATTCATGGGGTTTATAAACCAACAAACAAAACTGCGCGGCCCACATTGTATGGGTTATGGATAATCCATGGATAATCTATGGTCCATTTATAGATGGTTTACCCGTTTACCGTTCTTAAACATGGTAATTTCCCATAGATTATGGGACTTATTATGGAGAATCACCAACAAGATACATTTGCCACGGTCAAAACATCTTATGGGGATGGACCAAAAGCTCCATAAATCCCAGTGATTTCAGGATGAACAAAAAGCTACCAGGATTTTAAGACTTATCCCCATTCTATAATCTATAAAGACATGACATAAAGTTATATAAAGTGAAGATTGTGCTTAAATATACCAATATAACTTAATGTTAAGACATACCAAACATGGATAGTTTGATTTCATGACATGGATAAACATTGATATATAAACGGATATACTAGAACATTCCCCGAACTAACATGATTGGAACATGGTTGGGAACATGGTTGGGAAATGATTGAACACTTTATGAACGTGTGGATTTCTTGCCAAAGGTGGCGGATTATTTTTTAGGATTTCGGCCAAGGCCTCAAAATTCTTGGCTCCCAAAATTGGACTGTTTGAATGGATAGCAACTAAAGGTTCCGGAGATCACTGACCAACTGGTCTGTTTAGCCCAAACGTTGGGATACACCAATTGAACCTAGACTCCTTTCCTCCAACTGCTCCAGATGCCGGTGTGAACATGGGGTATAGCCCAAAATAGTCCTTTTAAATGGGACACTGATCATAAACCATTGGATTTTGAGGTCCCTGAGGTCCCTGAGGTCCCTGAGGTCCCTGAGGTCCCTGAGGTCCCTGATTTCAGACAAGACATGGACATCACACGGAAAGTTGGACATGGACCGAAGATGTCACCAGCAGAAATAGAGTTTCTATCAGTTAAGTTATACTGGGATATCTTCAGCAGCAAAACGCAGGGATTTGAGCTTCACATATATAGAATTAATCCAGAAATCATTGAACATGGCGAGATTTTGGGGTTTGTTCAAAATTCCTTGGAAGAAATGGTCTCGTTTAGTCAGAGACTATTTTTCACCACAACTTTGTGTGGGGTTCTTGTTTTTGATTCTGTATCCGGTCCTCCTCCTCCTCCTTCTCCTCCTCCTCCCGCCTCCTCCCACACCATCTTTCACACACAATCTATCACAAACCATCTTCCAACCATCTTCACATACCATCTCTTCACACACCATCTTTCACACACCATCTTTCACACACCATCTCTCAGACACCAGCTTCCAATCACCATTTTTGTCAACAACCATCTTTCACACACCATCTTTGTCACACCAACAATCTCACCACCAATCTTTGTCACACCATCTGTGTCAACCATCATCTTTCACATACATCTTTGTCAAACCATCTGTGTCCACCATCTTTGTCAACCATCTTTGTCAACCACCAACCACCATCTTTTTGTCAACCATCTTTGTCAACCACCATCTTTCACATACATATTTCAACCATCTTTGTCAACCACCATCTTTGACATACATATTTGTCAACCATCTTTGTCAACCATCTTTGTCGCGGCACTTTGCGTGGCAGGCGTGGCACTTGGTGAAATCCACCTTCGTTTTGCGTGGTAGGCGTGGAACTTGGCGACATCCTCCTTCGTTTCACGAGGCAGGCGTGGCGCTTGGTGACATCCACCTTTGTTTTGCGTGGCAGGCGTGGCACTTGGCGACATCCTCCTTCGTTTCACGTGGCAGGCATGGCACTTGGTGACATCCACCTTTGTTTTGCGTAGCAGGCGTGGCACTTATGGCACTGTGTGGCGCGCTTGGACGGCTTGGTCGCCGGTGACGCCGCGGCATTTTGCGTGGCAGGAGTGGCACTTGGTGAAATCCACCTTCGTTTTGCGTGGTAGGCGTGGCACTTGGTGACTTCCACCTTCGTTTTGCGTGGTAAGCGTGGCACTTGGCAACATCCTGCTTCGTTTCACGTGGCAGGCGTGGCACTGGGTGACATCCACCTTCGTTTTGCGTGGCAGGCGTGGCACTTATGGCACTGCGTGGCGCGCTTGGACATACATACATGCATGCATACATACATACATACCTACCTACCTACATACCTACGTACATACACATACCACTTTGTCACACACACAATTGTTTTAACTTTTCGATCTTTCACCACCTCCTTTGTCTTTCCTTCCTGCCCCGTCCCCGCTACAACCTTTGGTGCTCATTATTGGAAGAAGTTGACTTGTGGGGTTATCC
>Ga0126342_10004111_pt1 | contig 24574 bp, 17 predicted proteins | sample Cyp1metagenome_FD_92528 | JGI IMG/M metagenome (GOLD analysis project Ga0126342, IMG submission 92528) | Coral microbial communities from Lord Howe Island, Old Settlement Bay, Australia - Cyphastrea 1 metagenome | ecosystem: Host-associated > Invertebrates > Cnidaria > Coral ...
AAATTGTTTTTTAAAGGGGATCAATTAAAAGTCAAATTGGCCAAACTGAAATTTTTGGAAATTGGAGATGGATGCCTGTTTTTAGTATTAGGGGGACGTTTAGTATTAGGAGGAAGGGATTATATATAATGTTATATATAGCAGCAAATTCAATGTTTGCTATGGCTTTGGTATGCTCATACATCAGTGATCTGATGGAATTGCTAATGTTCCATATTCTCGTCAACAAATGTGTAATATGGAACATTACAAGTTGAATATTTTCAACCTTGCTGAGCCGGATTTCAACCCATGGCCCTACAGAGCCGGATTTCCCATAGTCTCCTCAACTTAGATATCAAGGTGAGGAAATCCCAACTCAACATGGGAAAAGATCGGAAGTTATACGCTATAAATTGAGGTTTATAGCTGGGAGCATCTAGAAGTGGATTTTTCCAGCAAGCCCCTGCTTACGATTGCTAAGTTGATGCGCATTCATCTTGGTGATCTGTCGGGTTGATAGGGGATGTAACTACAGTTACAGCCTCACCTTTCAGGGAAGTCTAGTGGTTTTAATTTCTAACCAACAAACATCAGGGTTGCTCCAACCTTTTTTTGGGGGGGGAATGGAGAGAAAAAGTGAAAAGTGTCATCTTCCCCTTGGGTTAATCCACTGGAAATGGGGAACCTATGACTATTTTTATCTTCTTGGGACCCATGGATCGCATGGGTAAGAATGGAGTTGTGATGATTTAATATTTATAAAATTGGATTTTTATGGCGATTTATGACTTATAACTTGAGATTTAACCAACAGCAAGTGGGGATTTAATGCACATTTAATGGGATAAGAATAGCAGGATTTAAGCAACAACAAATGGGGATTGAAGCAACAAAAATGGGGCTTCTATAAGGAGGATATTGCCTATACTGGTGATCTAACAGAACTTAAGCAAGAAAACTTGGGTTTGAAATAATTTAACCAACAAACATGGCGGTAGAAGGAGGATATAATGGGTACAATAGAGGTTCAAACTGATTAAGCATCTATAAATGGGTTAAATGTCTGTCGATGATATATGGGGGTTTCCTAATATAGGGGTACCTCCAAATCATCCATTTCAATAGGTTTTTTCATTATATACCATCCATTTTGGGGTACTCCCATTTATGGAAACCCCCATACAAAAATAACATAAATACATGCATACATCCACACATACATCCATGCATACATCCATATATGCACAATATATATACATATATATATACATATACATATACATACATACATATACATACATACAGTTTGGGATTCAACCAGCTGACGCATTGCAATACTTGCGGTATCGCCGGAAGGACTTTTTCTGGATGGGATGGATGCGGGATCTCATTTTTGGATACTGAAACAGTTGGGCCGTTTTCATCCATGGGACCCATGGGAACAATGACACTGAACATCACTGATCCATTGGGAATTGTGAGGCACCTGGACCTCGGCCATGGAACTCTTTGCTGAAACAAAAGCGTAGTGCCTCGGCTAAGCCGGGCGATCGATTGCTAGATCATGGACGTGGAAGAGATGACCAAAGAATACCGAAACCATGAAAATGGTGGGTTCAACCTTAATTTATTGCTGTTTTGATAGGCAAAATGATGACTAACCAGTAGATTTACCAATCCGAAAATAGGTCGTTGTTGTTTTGTTCCGAAATTCTTGAATGAATCCAGGGGATGTAAGCAATTTAAGAAGATTTACTTACGGATTTGCATTTTTGTGGGAGTCATGTCAGTGGAAGGTCACTCCCCGCCCAGACTGGAGCATGCTCCGTGCTCGCCATACTGGAGTTCCACATGGGTCCTGAAAAAGGGGGTACACCCTATCTTGTTTTTTTTTGTGTGTGTGTGTGTTACACCCAGTGGGATTCAGGCTATGCCGGCTAAAACCTGATGCTAGGCAAAACCGTTGAGATGCGGATTACTGGTTGAAAAGCGACCAGCAGAAGTCAGTCAAGCAGTGCTTTTAAGCAGCATGAAAAAAACATGCACATGAAGGCGTGATGGGGCTACTAGATTTACAATCATGCAACATGAAAGTGACGCTCTTGGAGCCACGCTGCTGCTGTTGCTACTCTTGATGATGATGATGATGATGGTGATGATGATGAGGAGGAGGATGACGATGACGATGACGACGACGACAGCATAGGGATTCAACCAACAAAAAGGTGACCTCCCACAAAATTAGAATTAAGTAAAATTAAGTGTTCGTTCTTGCCTTTTTCCCCACGAATCTTTTGTCACCATTTACTATTGTTGGGGTCACCTTCAAAGTGGCAATCTTACATCCCAAATGGGACGATGAAAACCCACCAGCTAGCAGCTAGTGGAGAACATGGGGTTTTCAGCAGTCCAACTAATACTCTTCGCTTTTCATGGGCAAACCCATGCAATTTGACCAACTTGACCTTTGGTTGATGAACTCCATGCCATCGCTTCTTCGGCTCCAAACGACGCAGTGGTGAGCTGCTGGGCCGGGGAACTCGGGTTGGTGGTTCTGGGTTTCCCACATGACATCGCAGTGTCGCACAGTTTGAACTTAACATCTACCAACTTAGGATCCCCAACACTTGGCCCATGTAGCCATGTAGCTATAGTGATTACATGTGTATATATCATATATCTTAGGATCTATATATATATATTATATATATATTATATATATATATATATATATTATATATAAGATATCTATATCTACCAACTTGACAGACCTAAGAATTAGCCTACTCAATGAGCCAACTTAGTCAACTTTGCTAGCGAAGTGGAACAGCACTTGCAGTGATGCGGTTTATCATCAGTTTCCGTAGATTTCCAGAGGTATGTTTTACAATTTCCTCAGGATCCCAGAATGATTTGCCCATGTTTTCCCTCTTCCATACTATCATGGTCACTATGTCTCCCAAATAATTCATCCATTATACATTTATAGCATATTCAATCATATTCACATATATTCACCTACGTTGTCCTTTTCTTGAAGGTACATGCCATTTTGAGGTACTATCCTTGGGTACGGTGACCAAACCCAGGTCCTATCAGACCGGGGATCTCCTTCCCCGGCAGCCCGGTACAGACCCCAGCGTGTCGGGGGGTCACTGCTGACTTGACAATTTGATGAGTTTCCAATAGTTTCCAGCGTGAGGCCATGATTTACCGAAGAAAGATTGAAACAACCCTGTTTAATTGACGGTAGCCTCTGGTAAACTAACATAGCTATTGAAAATGGCCCAGTCGAAATAGTGAGTTTTCCCATTAATAGCATGGTGATTTTCCATAGTTATTTTGTACGATCAGTTTTGTAAACGTTTACCAGAGGGTAGACGATATGCACACGACTCAATAAGCAACGGCATAGATGGAACACATTTCGAATGTGTACAGAAATTCAGTCGATCATCCCAAATCTGGGACAGGCCGAAACAAGCCCTGAATGGTGACACTTGGCGTCTCGGTGAGTTAAGTTTTTAGACATGTGAACCACGATGGTTGAATCATGTTGAATCTATGTTTTAATGGTTGAAATGAAAAAGCATCATTCTTCATTCTAGTCTATCTTAGTCTATCTTTTGATGGTTGAATCACGATTTCGGCTGGTGAAATACATGACAATCGATTGACTGTGAGTGATAGATAATGATATACTTAATGATAATTAATGCAAATTAATGATAGTTGAATCATGTTCAATCCAAGTTTGTTGATGTTTTAATGCAGTGTTGATTGTTAGACTAGATCCCAGTGGTGGTGATACCCTTGGTCGCATAGGCAATGAGAGCCTTAACAGATGATGAGACAAGGCGTGGAACTTGACGCGTGAGGCAGAACTAAGTAAGTTGACTATAGTTAGCTATAGTTCTACAGTTTATGGATGGTTATGGTAGATATACGCTAAATATATTAGTTATCTATAGTTTATGGTAAATATATCCATATAGTTAAGTTTTATAAATCAACAAGCATCATTGAGCAGTGCGTTGGACACCCATGTTGGTTGATGATTAGGTAGGGGATTCTACGAAACTTTTTTTTGCAGGGGAATCCTGGTCTCAATGACCCTTGTAAAGGGACAACACAGGTGGTTGAACACTGCTCATATGGCTTTAGGTTAACCCCTGTTGGTTGATGGTTAGTGAGGCTCAAATAATTTCTAACAGGGGATAGTAACGGGATTATTCATGGAGATATTCTCGGTTACAACACATGACCAGTGCCTGCTTTTTCCCCCGGTTTGTTGATGATTAGTTGGGGGATAGTTATGGAAAATGGTTTGTTAACCAATAGCCAATGATTATCATTAGATTTATTGTGATTATCCCCTCATTGTGATTATCCCCAATGATTGTATTGTTTTGTTGATGTTACCAACCAATACTCCTCGGGGATTTTTTCACAATCCATTTTTGGGGAATCCCGCTCCCAAATTGGCCAGTGGTTTTCTGCCAGTGAATGGAGGGAGCTGTTTGGAGCTAGGGATATCCATATTCCCTAAGTGGGGCGCCAAGGAATCAATGGCCATTTCAGGATCCAACAGATGGAGGTACGTTAGTACCATATGTTTGGCCATATTTTCTGGGGATATCCCCTTACATAGGCCTAAAAAATAGGCCTTATATATGGTAGGTACCTCCAATTTAGGATCCTGGAATGGCCATTGAAACTACATTCAGAGTTTCCCAACCACATGATAGCTTTTGATTGGATATGCCTATGCACTGGTTTGTAGATGATTTGGTTCCCTTCGAAGAATGTTTCTCTTTCCCAAAGACTACAGTACTGTGTTTCTGACATGTACACCTTTCGAAACGATGAAATACTGGCAAAAGTCTCGAACTTAACCATATTTGACCAGCAAAAACTGGGATTCAAAAGATCAACAAAAAGTGATTTACCATCTGGCACTGCGTGGCTGCCTGGAACCCACTGTGTATCGAAAGGAACATCTATGAATTAATGAATGTACATGGGAATTGTGAAATTGCCAGGTCGTAGATGTTCCATTTTCTGAAGCAACCATGGGAATTCCCATTTACATCCAATCATCCATTAATGGATGGACATGAAGCAACCATGGGACTGGTTCTATTGTAAAAAGTTCTTCGGCATGAACCTTTCAGAATTTCAAGTTGGGTAAATGTATCAGCCATGTTTCGTTTGGATGCTACCAATGAGACATCACCACCAATTAGGATACAAGAACACAGATCACCCAACAGAAATCGATGTTGTTTCGAGCATCAAAAGGATTGGGTGAATTGGATGTGATCCATTACCCAGGAATGTAATGCAACATAATGCAACTAAACTACCGGAACTGGGGGTCGGCATTTGGCATTGGCATTTTCCTCCTGATTTCCTCCGTCCAAAAATGATTCACCAAGCGGTGGGGTTAAGACCGACCGCTAAGACCAGGCTGGTCTTTGAAAAGTTGAAGAAGTGCTCCATGGAAGGGGAGATTTGCTGGGTCAAACCGGCAAACAATTGAGACGCTTGGGCTTCAACTGCCAAATTCAACCAACAAACACCGAAAACATTGCGATTTCGTCAACCAAAATTGGAGATAGATCAGAATTTCGATCCAAATTTGGATATTCAGTCAAGATTCCCATATTGATTACCAAACAATCGAGATTTCGACATGCACAGAACTTGGGGATTTGACCCATGGGGCGGTGCCATCCACAATCGATGGTTCAAAGCTCCTATAGGATCACAGTTTCTCCCAATCAGGGTTGATTACTAGGGTTCTAATATGTTATAATTCGAAAATTTGGGGATGGTTTATATAGTAATAGATATGTTTATAATATAAAATCATGGCAACAAATGTAAATTCGGAATTTTCCAATGAAGCAAATGAACCCCAAATGTTTGGTTGCTGGGATTGATCAGCCAAGGTGTAGCTAAGAAGAGTGAAACATAGCCAGTAAGATGATATGATGATGGTTTACTATAATTACTCATAGTCTAGAATCTAGAAATGTCTAGAACATGAAGTGACCCACATTTCTCAAAGTCATTGTTGACACAACTACCAACTATCCGTTTACAATAGTTTCAGGGTGGCTAGATTTTCTTGGTATGGTTCTTTGCGATTGTGTCTGAATGTAGAGTATGTAGATAGTTCGATTAGATGAATTTGATGAGATCGATTAGATTAGATTAGATAGACAAACACAATAGATGAAAAACATTCTAAGTACATATATATATAATTATATATATACACATGTTATGTATATATAGGTATGATATATTACAGCACATGTATTTTTCAAGAAAAATCCATCGCTCTCCACGTCGCAGGTACATCGGACAAAATCTGCGTCAGATGGTGGACCGACCTGATGGCATCTTTCTCTTCAGACTGCACAAGGCCGACGGGACTGGGACGTTTGGATCTCTGGAGTTTAGGCTTTTTGAGTGGCTGGGATGTCGCAAGGAAAATGGGAGCTTGAAGCCGTTGAGTCGCAAGAAAACTTCTAGAAACAGAATCAAAAAACACCAAGCAAGATAAGGATTTAACCAATTCAACTACTGTACATGTGTCCAACACAGTTGGGATATGCTTGGGGGTAGAATAGCATGTCATTGCATCATAGCATATGAGATGTGATAATCATGGTTTTCATGGGATGTAATGGGACATAAATGGAAATAATGGATACAACCAAAAAACATGCAGGTAAATTGCAGTTTTCAATTGTTTTTAGTTGTAATCGAGGACAATGACTTTTAATAACTGGGGTGTCACCAACCATGTTTGCTGGTGATATATCATGGGATGTTGCTGGTAAAACAGCCAGTGATTTGAGTTTAGAATGATCCATCGCTTAAGACGCGGAGCTGATGGGTGTGTTATGGTACATGCTTATATTCATGGGGATAGTTCATTGAATGTTGATATATACTGTGCATACTGTATGTATATATGTATATATATACAGTATATATATACAGTATATATATATGCCCATATGTAATAGATGTTGATGGAGATGGGCATACAAACTAATTATACCACCAGTTTATGGTAATTGGAAAACAGGAACAATGATAGACCGTCTCATTTCTTGTTCTTGTTACCTTTTTTTCAGTGGGATGATGATTACATTACCCTCTGGTAAACTAACATAGCTATAGAAAATCACCATTTTGAATATTTAAATCAACTATAAATGGGCCATTTTCAATAGCTATGTCAAATTACCAGAGGGTAGTTTGGGGATTCAACCATCAGTCAAATATGGATCAAATATAGTGGAACAGTTGTATAAACCTTGGTCCCTTCATGGGAGTTGAGACAAACCATACTACTAGGGTGCTCCTGGGCAGATGAACATATAAATGGATAGGCGATAGGTATGATGTGGTATGATGGGTTGGTTCATTTTTGGGGTTTAATAAGGTTATACATAGGAGACTGTCATACTCCATGAACTGGCTGTGATGGCGACTATCCATGGTTTTCCCATTGAAATTGCCATATCCAAGACCTTTTTGCGCAGATGGTCCTGCTGAACTTCTACTATAGTAAACTAGTAATTGAACTAACGAGAATGACCGAGTTTTGCTCCTGATGTTGGCCTTTAACCATCAGTGTGAGACTACCCACAGCTGGTGGTCCCCAGTCTTTAGATCTGCATGATTCATGATGGTTACTATGGCTTTTGTAGATACTGTATCTAGACATGTAATTTGATGTTCCGTGGCTATGAAATGACCAGTAGGACCAGAGGGCCTGCAACGGACCCGTTTTTTGGTGCAGACCTAAAGCTGGAATGGCTGCCATGGAATGCCTCTGGGAAGTTAAGATTGCCATGGCTCATTCTGAGATGGTTTATCAAACATTACCATGTTCCATGACTAATTTCGATTGCCAGATGGTATTCAGAAACATACCCAGCCAATTGCAATCCTCTTTTCTGGAAACAGTTAATGCGACATGGGTTTCGAAATCTCTGGCCATTGGTAAAAAATGGTCGAACATGAGGTCAATGAACCCACCAAATTGTTTTATGATAACATAATTTTGAGTCATCCGTTGTTTAAGGCAAATGCTTGATGTTTAGACATTTTTTTTTATGCACCAGTTTATAACCACGCATACGACGGTCAGGAGCGTGTCTTCTACATGAGCGAGCGACTGCTGAAGCATGCAGGGCACATCCCCAAGAAGGTCACGACGGGGAGCTGTTGGGCGACCGGGATCCGATCGATGATGAATGGGATATGATGCTGAATGGATCTGAATGGAACTAAGATGGAGGTTTCCTAAAATATCCATTTACCCTCTGGTAAACTAACATAACTATGGAAAATCACAATTTTTAATGGGAAAATCCACTATAAATGGCCATTTTCAATAGCTATGTTAAATTACCAGAGGGTATCATCCAGCACTCACTTATTGGTTCCATTCACCATACAGGGATACCCCCACTTATCATCCATTTATACTGTAGATGGATTTTCCTTGAAATAAACCATCCAGCTATTGGGGTAGCCCCATTTTAAGAAACCTCCATGAAATAATCGACAATATGGGATTTGATTGGGATCAATGGGATGATGTATGTTACTGTGGTAAACCCTCTATTGCGGATGGCTTCTGGCATTGGGTTTACCACATTATATAATGTTAGCTATGATGATCTATGATACGGGTCCCTTTCGAACATGGTTTGCTGAACATCTCGGTTCTCAATGTATGTTTCTAGCCGGGAAACACATTGAACTAAATGGGTAATTTTCCAGCCACGTTTGATTCCCGGAGGCTATGAAGAGGTGTATACTCCAAAATGCCAATCTTGCCAGGGATAATTGATGATAATTGCAATTCACCATTGGATTTTTGGGGTACATAATTATGTTCAGACAGACCCATATTACTAATAGTTGGGATGAATATGTTACCTTCTGAGAAGGTGTTTAGGACCTCCGAACCAACCTCAAATACAATCTCATAATGTGTTTAGAGCTGTAAGGGGATTAGCTATATACGTCCAATGAATACAATAACCCTGATATGACTTATCGTAAATAGTGAAGAAATCATTAAGCCTCATTAAGCCGCTAATTATAGTCAATGAAACATGTTAATGATATGAATAACATTATATAACTGAATACTGGTTGAATAAGTCAATTGTACTAATGATATACGATACTTGGGAATCAACCAGTGGTTCGCTGGCCATCATGGCCATCACGGATCCCAAGAATCCAATTGGTCATGATAGACATGGGGGTGAAATATCCCCAAACCAAGTTGTGGTTTATGAATGTTTATGAAATGTGGCATGGGATAATATATTCATGGTCTTGTGGATAACACATCAGGGGCTAAGCATTTTTTTGGGGATATCAGTGGTTGGAGTTCGGTCACGGCCAACTAACAGGACAGCGCCGAAGCTCAGCCATGTGTTTGCAACAGTGGAAAGAGATATGGATTTACCATGGATTTACCGGTATTCATTGGACATGGATGGACATGGGATGTTCATGGATTTTCTATGGAAAGTTGGACTGAGACATACTGAGACAGTAGATTTTCTGTGGATTTTCTAAGGATTGTCTATGGGTTTTCTATGCAGTCGATTTCCCAACTCAAACTGCCATTTGATCCAGCTGTGCCAGGAACTTCTGAGTGCCGGTGTCTGCATCGGCAAGGCATCTGCATCCCATGGGTTGTTGCATCCCATGGGTTGTTGTTACAGGGGTGGTGCCCCATAGTTAACTAAGTTGGTTTATAAGTCCAATAACTATGGCAGTAACTATGGTTGATGGATGTTGATGGTACTTATATAACTATAGTTACTGGGGCTTATAAACCAACTTATAACTGGGAAGGCACAACCTTGTATGTGTTAAAATGATCATGTTCATTCATCTTCCCTACTAATCTCATGTTAGGATATTACCCTTTGGGGTGGATCCTTTGGGATTGTTGAAGACTAAGACCGTGACCACATGTTTTAACCTAATATCCAGCATGTTGTATCATATTGTATCTATTTTCAGTATGAACATAAGTATGTTTTAGGTCCGTTGGTACCACATGTCACATAATTCTTGAAGCTCTTTATCCCAAGTGGCCTGGGGTTAGCAAAGCCCTGCTGTTCACGCCGCCAGTTCACGCACAGCCGGAAGTTTCGCTTGCAGATCACAGCGCTGGACTACCTGGTTGGCACCTGAGTGCAGATGCTATGACGACAGAATATTTGACTCCCCAACGGGGTCAGACAGAGGCAGACAGCCACGGCATTGCCACGGCTATATACGTATTACTATCATCGTAATTGCGTAGATCTTAGTAGATATTGGAATAGATAGTATTCAGATTGATTAGAACATATCTCCGGTATAGGTATCATTATCCCAACACACATCCAGTATCAATTGGTTTCATACAGATAGATACATAATTGTTATCAAAGATTGGGATCTCCTGTAGTGTTTCCTTTGAAGTTTAATCAAGCCATTGGCACACCCCAAACCGAAGCTGCTCAACATGTGCGGTGCAATATGTTGATAACCGTCAAGATTTTGGATGAATCCCCATTTACATCCATTCATCATATGATTTTCCATATTGATATAGTTCCCATGTTGGTTGAAACTCGCCCTTTTTTCTATCCGTTGTTTTCCAAGCAAGACTGAATCACATCCTGAGGCCCGCCTTGCCCAGTATCGGGTCTGGTTGAAACCCTCCGGGGAGCAGCACTTTGTGTATGGCAACCACGTGGTGAAGGCAACGCTGTCGCGTCCATTTCGGCCGCCATTGGGAGGGGCCGGGGCGATCCCCAAGTCACCATGGGTTTCAATATAAAAAGTGTTTCCTTTGGATGATTTGGGGCTACCCAAAATTTAGGAATCACTGTGAGGACTTCTGTTCTGTTTCTTTCTAAGCCTTTCATGTGAATATATGTATCTGAGCCAATAAGCTGATTGCATCAGTGGCCTTTCTGTTTTGATTTGTTGTTTTCTTGTTACTCTTGAGTAGAGTCTTCCGTTCAGTTGCCACCGTTTGCCAGTAGGATACAGCATCCATAAACTACTCTTGACACAGCCAGATCAAAAAGAATCAATCGATGAACAGGCTTTCTCTTCGCCATTTTTTGTATGAAAACCAGTTCTGTAACTGTATCGTTATCATTCGTTCTCCAAACTGCCAAAATTCTGGATTCAAATCAGCAATTCCCCCGTCACCTCCGCCGTGGCTGAGCTGAGCTCCCGACATCCCCGTGTTTCCGCGGAGCCTCGCCTCGCGCCTCGCCATGGGGGAAGAGCCGCTGCCCAATGGAGGCGGTGATCGTCGTGGAAATGATGGCTGGATGCATATATGGTATGGCAACCCCCCAACCATAGAAAAGGTACAATTTCTGACTATTTTAGTGGGATTTGAACAACTTCTATCTTTTGGGGATTGCGATAGGTTAAACTGAGGTTTAAAATGGTTTAAACAGTTTTCTCAATGCTTTCGTTTAAGGATTTCTACAGGCTATTTTAGGTCAACAGGTTAACTAAGGTGTAACCAGTGATGTATATGTTTGATTAACCAAGCATAGGGAACATCTATGAACATCTATATGGGATTCTGCTGATTCTACCAACGAACGGCTGCAATAACATGGGTGTATTGGTATATCATCAGGGGTATACACCATAATCTAAACGGAGATACGTCGTAGAATTCACCACCGTTAAATACAGATATGTTGGAAGCACTCTAGCCGCTTGGGGGTTGATTCAAACATGTTCATGGCTGGTGCTTGACGGACTCCCGATCCTCAAATCCATCAATCATGGAGCGCGTTTCTGGTGGTCAGGCAACCAGGCACATGAATAGACATGAATATTGGGACGGAGATGGTTCCTCTCATATCTCTCATCAATCAATGAAACAGCATGTTTGTCCAACAAAGATCGAGATTCAACTCAACTGAAACTGCAACTATATGTGCACACAGAGTGCACACAAGACCGTACGGGTATATTTATACTATACATATATATAATTATACACATATTTATGTCGTGTTGCTCAATTCCGAGAAGCTTTGTGGTGGCAAGCAGTCGCTGAAGTTGTCATCGTGCCAAGTCATCAGAGATGGCCAGTGGCAGCTGACTTGGAGAAGAAGCTCCGCAACCAAAAGTGGAGATAGTTTATATTATATACCTATATTCATTACACCCCATTTAAATCCATATATAAATCCATTTAAATCCATTTAATCATTACTGATCATTACTGTATATAGAATTAGTTGGTTGATTCCCCATGATATCATATGATATCCCATATTTTTTGATCAGTTCATTGATTGAAACGCTGCACCGGCTGCACCGGCTGCACCTGTTCAGGTGGAAATATCCTCGTCACCCGCGGCTGGGGCGCCGACAAGCCAGGCATTTGCCAGGCGGCTTTCCGCGCGGGACCCGCCGTGACCAACGGAGAGATTCGGTGGATTTAAGCGACAAGAAGATACTGTGGATGGAAGAAATTCTGCAGCACCAAACGGATGGTTGAAACATGTTGAAACCCTATAAATAATGGGATGTTTACCACCTGTCAACTGGTGCAGGATTTCGCAACCATCCACCGTATCACCAAAATCTATGGGGATGTATCTATATATATATACAGTATATATATACATACTGGAATTTAGTGGGTTTAAATGCGTTTTTTCAATGTGGTAAATCCAATAATAAACCGATCATTCAGAGATAAAAATGGGGATGGTTGGAGTCCCACTCATTGGTTTACCACATTTATATGATTTACTGGGAATTGGTCTTGGTGAAACCATGATACCAACCTTTGTTTAACGCTCCTTAGTTTTCATCCATGTTTGTTGCTTCCTTCACCTGAGCAAATCACTCTGACAGAACATATCCTCAAAAGTCACCTGTAATCTGTTCCACCTTCAAGGGCTCTCATGAATTTCATTGCGGGCTGAATATCTACTTTCGTGGTCACGGTGAGGCTTTCCTGAAGAAGGTGGAGGAGCACAACAGTGAGGCGCAGTCGATGGATGGCAAGGGTATTCTGTGACATGTTGATAGGTTGTACCCATCGAAGTATCCGAATTTATGCTACATTCAGGATCATTCAGGTATGTTTGATTTAAATATAACTATCATGTAGTTGATTTAATCATGGTTCATATCATGTCTATCCATTTATGCATTCATGTAGTTGATTTAAGTCTATTTAACTCGATATGTCCGATATGTGTTCCTGGCCGCTGGCGGCGTCGGCAGTTGGGTTTTCGACCAAACCGGTGAAGAACTTCGGGAACTTCGGGGACGATCGCTGAGAACTTCAGTGGTTAAAACCATGTCATGTTTACCATGCCCCCAGTCATCACCATTTTTATAGGTAGTATGTTTACCATTCCCAGTCATGGGTAGTTTATGAATTATGGTTTTAAATAGCTGGAGTATAAACCATAAATCAAATGGGTCGTTTATATGAATTATTGTTTGAACCACGTGATTCAGGTTCGTTAGAAGCAGCAGTTTTGGGAAAATTGACAGACATTTCTAGATGTAGATGTACATGGCCACTATCATGCCACTATCCCACTATCCAGAATTATCCCAGACTAACCCGACCCCCCTATTTCCATGGTTATACCAAGGTTATACCATGATTCTATCAAAAATGTATCAAGGTTATACCATAATTGCAATAGTTATTTCCAATAAATGCATTGATTATTATATAACCGTATGACCCATTAGAATAAACAGTAATACTGTAAGTAGTAATAAACAAAACATCTCAAGTGACGACCAGGTGTTGGATATGGCGCAATTTCTTCTGGGTGGTGGCTTGCTGTTTACCTTCGTGCTCAAGGTGGGGGACAGACTCTTTTGGACTCGGACATTGATGATCTCTCGACATACGACCAGAGGACCATCTACATAGGCTACGTTCATATACAAATACAGATAGTTGCGATACGATATACATGCATAGATACGTATATACCGTATAGATATAGATTAGATGGATTGGATGGATAGATAATTTGATATAAATTGTAAATAGAGAGATAGATTGATAGATTAGATTTGATTAGGTCATATTATATTATGTTGAAATTTGATTAAATTCGACTAGATATTTGATATCATATAGAGATCAGATAGCTTCGATATTATAGATAGACAACACAGATTCGAGAAGGGACAGAGATTAGACAGATATCGACAGATTCGATATACTAGATATAGAGCAGATAGATTCGACACATGAGATAGACTAGATAGATTAGATAGCTTAGATGGATTGATAGATGGATGGACAAATCGATAGAAAGACAAATAGACAGATTTCGGTTGAGTTAGATCAGTTTTGAATTGGATTTGATTAAAATTAACTTCGATTAGTTACAGAGATAGTAATACAGACACTACTTTCTTATTTGCCATCTACAGACATACAAACATAGGGACATAAAGTCATACACACATATATGCATTGACATATATAATCAAATATACATGAACATACACAGACATACATCGTGATTCATAGTTAGTGGTACATAGCGATACATGGCAATACATAGTGACCCATAGTGGCACATAACTGGTTGGTGGTTTGGAACATTTTGTATTTTTCCATATATTGGGAATGTCATAATCCCAAATGACGAACTCATATTTTTCAGAGGGGTAGGTATAGCACCAAACAGATAATGATACATAGCAGAGTTTTTGTTTCAAGAAGGAGCAAACCAAATTTGATCCACGCTGTTTGTTTGTGTGTTGTTTTTCTAGGATGGTGGAGCGTCTATTGAAGGTGGAATATGTTTCCAACGTCAGCACGACATACAGTAACTGTTCCTTTTTTTAGCCAGAAATGGGCGGATATTACCAATATGGTAATTCAACAATATTAAACATAACTATACATAGCTGAATAAAATTCTTATAGGTAGATCAATGTTTTTTCATCTTTTTCAATAGGGCATGTTTCAGATCTATGGCACAACTGGAGGTAGATGAGGAAAAGTCCTTTGCCCTCATGAAATCCTTGCGCGCTTGTGCCAAAGAGCCTCGGTTTTTGGCTTTTGGGTAGCGAGGTCAGGGGTCGGTATGGGAGAATGGGATCAAAATAACATTATTATGACTATATTGTATAATTGGGGCATCTGAGTATTTGAGCATTGATTAATCAATGTTGAACACAATATCAGACAATAGCTGGTTGGTGGTTTGGAACATTTGGATTATGTTTCCCATCATATTGGGAATGTCATCATCCCAACTGACTCATATTTTTCAGAGGGGTAGGTCAACCACCAACCAGCATAGGGTGCAAGATACACGTCTTCAGAAAGGAGATGGTCAAGGCCTCACCAATTGGGTCCACCAACGATCGGAATGGGACACCCCGGCCCTCTTAGAGGGGTCCAGGGTGAAAGCAATTCCGCCATAGCCATATTATACATATATAATCATATATATGTATATATATATATATGTGCATATATATATATATAGATATGTGTATACATATATATATATATATACATATATATACATATATGTACATTATATGTATAAAAATGCACTGAACATTCCTATTCTTGTTATATACTGGATCCTTTTTGGTGACTTTTTGGTGATCTCTGTCATGACCAAGGACGTGGGCCTTGAGCTGGACTTCTATTTCCCCAACGCCGCGGAGGATGGGCAGTTCACTGATTTGGGGATGGGTCAAAAGCTCAGTTGTTCCCATAGGGGAATCCTATGGAAATATATGGAAATATATATTATATATTATTGTTATTATTATTATTAATATTATTATTATATTATTATTATATTGTGGAATAAACATCCAGAAAATCCACCCATTATAAAAATGGGTATACTATGGTACTATGGAAGATCCACCCATTTTTATGGGTGAACCAATTATTTCTATGGGCCATGGCTTCAATAGCAAACTGTTAAATTACCGGAGGGTACCATTTGGGTGCCAGGGTTTTGACCCAGAACCATCAATAAAAAGCGGGGTGGAAAGTTGGAATGGGGAGTATTGACCCAGCATTACTGCAACGCAACTTGGATACGGCAGCCGTAAAACCAGGGATTTGTGAAGTGATTTGACCCCGCACACAGTTTTGGATGTTCACTTTTCAGAATGGAACAGACATTGGAGCACTGGAACATGATGGAACAGACATCACTCTAAGTGGTATGTTCTGGGTAGGATTTAGCGTAAAATAGGATTGTTGGGATCGTCAAGGTCCAAGTTTTTGTTGTTTCAAGGAAAACAGCAAGCTTCTGTAGAAGGTGAAATGAATCCAAGGACCAAGGACGCTCGGGGAGGAACGGAGAAAAACTTCGTTCTGCTCGAGCGAGGCCTCCAAATAACAAAATCATGGCCGGGATCAAAAAACAACTCAACCACAAGCCAATGATCGTTCATGAATGCTTAAGTAAACATCAACCATATCATTCACCATATCACTCACCATATTTCTAGCCATACTATATGTTTCATGTTATTCACCAAATTAACCATATGGCTAACTTTGTTAACAGTACCACATGTGCCATGGCCAACAGTTTGACTGTATACCCAGTGTCTTAGAATTCCCGTGATGGGATGGGTGACCATCTAGCACATATCATGACTGTCTATGTTTTTTTTAAGATTACATTAACCATATGCGAGTTTCCATAAATGGGAGATCCCCAAAATGGATGGTTTATTTCATAGAAAATCCTATTCACAGATGATTTGGTGGTACCCCTATTTCAGATTAAACATGATTAAAGTATATCATTGGCAATATAAACCATATAATAGTTGGTCCATGTTCAGACCCGTTAAACGGTCAGATTGCAATCCTAGTTACGTTCCTTTTCATGTTGTTTTCCCAAAGACAATTCAGATATTTCCAAATATCGAGATTAGCCCATTCTAGATGATATGATTATTAAGCGTACCATATTGTTCTATATCATGAACCATATGAATTGATGTTCTGAGCTACATTACTGGTTGGTGGTTTGGAACATGTTTTATTTTCCATATATTGGGAATGTCATAATCCCAACTGACTAATATTTTTTTCAGAGGGTTTGAAACCACCAACCAGATTATAATATATTATAATTAGATTGACTAATCGGAGTAAACAATATGATCCATATTATCAACTATATGAACCACAGTCGCCATATTCAATGATCCAGGCTACTATAACTATAACCATATTACTAGATTAACCATAGTTCACTATCCATATGAAACCATATCATTCACCAAAAAACAACCAGACAAACCATATCATTTAGTTATATTATATTAGTACTGTTAATGATAGTATAGTCTAATAGTATAGTTTAATATGGATCATTAAATGTGGCTAATATGTTTTAATTGGTGCAGGTGCCAGAGGCTGAAGGTGGGAACGAGGCCGTCATCGCGCTGGCGACGCGGCAAGAAATGGGTGGAAGGTTGGGATTAATAGGGATTATACACAATAAATTATAATAAGGATTAATAGGGATGAATGAGGATCCCAATTAGGGTTTACAGTAATAGTTGTTGTTTTTCCTGAGTTTCATGGGATACATATATATAACTTAACTAAGCAACTGGATATGAGCATATGGTATGCTTGATATGGAATAACATGGTATGGTTACTGTCAATAAACGTACTATTGAGAACGAGTTTAACATGAACCAATATGGTTGATATGGTTACCCCCTGGTAAATTAACATAAGGAAAATTGCAATTTTTAATAGGTAAATCAACTATTTTTATGGGCCATTTTCAATAGCAAACTGTTAGTCATTACCAGAGGGTAATAGTCTGAGAAGTTGATAGTATGGTAAATGATGGTGTGAGAGTGCTAAATAATTTTGGCCAACTGTTCATACGTATGTTGTTTCAAATAATGGGATAAACAAGTTTACTGGGAAACATCGGTTGAACTGGTAAAATCTCGGGTTTGCAAACCCCTATCTACATTTATATTATGACCATGTTAAGGTTCCAATGATGAATCCAAAATTTAACCTGGAACCAAACAAGGGCCAGATCCGGTAGTTTTCAAAGTTTTCAATCAGAAACATCCTTGACTCCCCATTTAATTTGTTTCTCTACTTAGTGTTCTATTTGCACATGTTTGCCCGGGGTCCATTGTTTTTTATCCTTAGAAAACAACGTGAAGTGGGTGAATGGTTTTTCTTGGTCCACTTTGGCTTCTTTGGATGAAGGAAGACACTACAGTAGTCATTATTTAACACTGTATCCACCATAGCCATAGTTATCCTCCACGGGTGTCAAGAATGCTTTCCCATTGTTCATGGGGCTTCCATGTCACCCCCCCTAAGTACCCCCCAAGTACACCCCCTCCCCTCACAATAAAAAACAAGAGCTTATTAAGGCCTTATTAAGGCCTTAATAACGCGCTAATAAGGACATCCAAAAATAAACTGGGAATAAGGCTGGAATAAGGACATGTTCTTATTCCTCCCTTGTTCACAGCTTATTTTCTAAGAATCACAAGGCAAGAGAGAATGCGTCATTTCAACCTTATTGACCCCTTATTTTCTGATAACCAACCAACATATCAACATATCATTCCTCTTCACAAGTTCATGCTTGAAAGTCAAAACAATCAAGAACGCAGCATCCTTGTCAAACCCTTCCCGGAGCTTTATCCACGAATAACGTTGGATGGGTAGATGTGGACGGTTGGGGGGGGGGCAGGGCGCACAACAAATACAAACATTTCAGAACAAGCATTTGGGACTGCATGGTTTGTTTTTTTTAATTTTCACAATTTATGTTCCAAGATTGCTTGAAAATGAATGTTCTTGTTCGCATCAACATTTATTTGATACATATATTTTTTGCTTATTCCTTGATTATTGCATACTCGTTTGGGCTTTCAATTTAGTTTATGTCGACATGCTAATACCATCTAATACCATCTAATATCTAATTTACATCAATTATCATCCATTTATGTGCACAGCTACTTGGAATCTCTCTTATCGTTGATGTTTTCGGTTTATTTTTTGAAAAAAATCGCTGGCAGCTTGGGAGAATGATTGCAGTGATAGATTGCACTAGAGCAAATGAAACAATATCATATATATATATACTGTATATATATATGAACAATAAGATGTACTGTACAAGTACAGCCAATTTAGAATCAACACCTCCAGGCGTTGTTTGGTCTTTTTTTTAGATGAGACAACATGACAGGTGGAACTCGACATGGGCGATTTCCCCAATGTATCCGGTTGACATCCAAGTGGTCCTTGGTGCGCCGTGTTTCATGGTTAAGTCATGTTAAAACGAAATTAAATGTTTTTTAATGGCAAAAACACTACAGTGATGGTGATCCCTACATACTGGCTCTGCTTCATGCTCATACTGTACCTGGAAGTGCTTTGCACATTCAACCATATCTACATGCCGCATGTAATGGCTACTGTACCATTTGTTCAATGGGTTAGACCCGCCACCGAGTCCAGGTATCTTATTTGAATCACCATTTGTTTATACAAAGTTACAATTTTTCCTTGGTGTTTCTCGTTAAAATCAGAGTTCTTCATTCAAAATCCTCATGTCACTGAACCAGTTGAAGGGAACAAATGCAGGACCCCCTGCAATTTGTGCTGCAGGGGCTAAAAGCCCAGTGTTTCAAAAAAAACCTCTCCAGTCAATTCAATCATTGTAATCATTCCATTGCGGGCAGTGCTGAGAGGTAGCCGCTGCATCACCCATCACCCCAGGTTACCAACTCCGAGTTTTTTTTTTGGCTGAAATCGTTTAAAAGGAGGTGTCCTAAGTCATGGGATGTCATGGGGGTACCCCCAGTCCTCATCCATTTATAGATGGAATTCCATTACTGGTTGGTGGTTTGGAACATGAATGTTATTTTAACCATATATTAACCATTAATATTAACCATATATTAACCATTAATATTAACCATATATTAACAGTATATTAACCATACGGGTAGGTCAACCACCACCATCCAGCGATAAAGGGGATCCCATGTACCACCAGAGCTTCGCCGCGGACGCGGAGGTCTCATCCCAGGCCATTACCCCGGCGCTGATGATGGACGTGGACAAGGTGAATCCGTCGGGATACAACGGTGGCAACTGGATGAATAGAATCATCAAGGAATGCTGGTGTCATGCTGGTTTCAAAAAGGATTCTAATGGGGATAAAATACTATAAACGGTAAAAATTATAGGATTCTTTACTGGGGATAATTGTACTATACACATCTATATAAACCATCTATATGTATAACATCTATAAAGACATTTGATGAATCATGGGGATATTTAATTGGGGATGCCATGAGATTTTCACCCTGTGTCATCCAACGTGGCCTGGGGAAATCCCTGAACTGGAGGTTTCCAGCTGGAAAGTCATCGAACTAAATGGCTGATTTTCTAGCAAACCATGCTTGATTACCGGAGGGTAAAGGATCATGTCTCATATACTGTAGTTGAGGATTAAAGACATTATATGTATGATGAAATGAGTCACATTTCTGGGAAATTCTAGAGTGATTTGCCCAGAACATGTGGATTCTAGACGTCAAGAATGTATAAGAATGTGATATCAGCCAGCGATGGGGAATCTCACTCTAGAAACGGACAAGAAGGAGGAATTGCTCAAAGCAACACATGTTTTCCAACATGTATGGCCTGTATGGCGTTGGCAGATAGTCCCAGTACTGGATCAAGACATTTGTTGAGACCAGAATTCCAAGGCCAATTTTTCTCAGGGACATGAGTTGGTCATCATCCAGTGGATGAACATTTGATTGGATTGTTTATGGGGGTTTCCCGGGTTTCCCAACATGGGGGACCCCACATTTTCCAAGTCATTGGTTCTAAAGCATGAGAAAACTATAGAAAACCAATGGGTTGGGGTAGCCTCATTTTCACAAACCTCCATATATAATATATGTGAATCTGTTACCTCAATTTCACAGCAATTTTTGCTTTAATCATGAGACTTGAATACCCCGTTGTATGATGTTTTATGGCCAGTTCAATGACATGGAGTGTGTATGTCCAAAGATTGGCCATCGAATAGACGGGAAGATCTGTTCTCAACCATGAGATGGAAGGACACAAAAAATGCTGGCACTCAACCGTGAGGATCTTCGATTCTTGTTGAAGTAATCGGCACGGCAAGTTTTCGGAACAACGAGTTCAACGAGTTCAACGAGAGTGTTCGGAAGTCACGGACACGTGTCCTCAAGTAATCATTACTGGTTGGTGGGTTGGAACATTTTTTATTTTCCATTTCATATATGGGATGTCATCCTTCCCATTGACGAACTCATATTTTTCAGAGGGGTAGTATACCACCAACCAGATTACGTAACCCAAAGCTGGCTGGAAAATGGTCTGACGAATCAGCTGGGTGAGTCCGGAATCGACGCTTTGGCTCGGCAGATACCAGCATTCCATAGCATTCCCCCTTGGCCAAAATTCATGAAATCCTTCCGAAACTTCTTTGTCCCTCTTGCTGTTTTGCTTTCCAAGTATTGTCTTACATAGATGTGATAGAATTCCACCATATCAAAATTCATGAAGAAGACCAAACTCTCTTGGTTCCAGCTGTTCGCGAGTCGAAAAAAAGTTGCTGAAGATGACTTAGTCGAAATCCACGAAGCGGGGTCACATCCAGGGACTTGAAATGGATGATAGCTATACAATTTGAATCCCCATATTAAACACAGAAGAAACCAAAAATAGATCCAATACTGGAGATTTTTGAGGATTCGTCATTTAGTCATTTAGTATCATTTCGTATTAGTATTGGGATATGTTATACGTTCGATATGTTCAGGATATTTCAGAATTACCCATAGGATCCATGACTGGGGTATATTGATGGGATCCATGTTATAGCATACATGGATCCTATGGGTTTGGGAACTTCTGGGAGTCATGACCCACTTCCGGCGAAGGTCCTCTGGGGCCATGGCTGTGTAGTGCTAGAGATTGAGCACCGAAGCGACAACATGAAGGTGCCTGTGGGTTTCCCACGGGGCCTTCCAGGGTCAGGATGGCCTATATATAATAGATTATGTTCGGATACCCCAAAGGGGCATGACCCCTATACATCAACATTGGCGAATATTCACCATAAATACATTTGGATCCATTTGGGATATATGAAGACATTCCATTGATATACTAAGTGGCCAACAGGATTGCGGTGGCTGACGATTGGCGCAGTTTGGGGTACATATATGGGTACCTCTGCATGGCCAAAATTTGAACTCTACTTGACTATACGTCCCGACTATCAATGTGTTGTTCATTTGAATGGTGAACACTGGGTCATTGGACCATTGCAAGGTTCCAGTGAGGGACCGGAGGGTGCCTCACACAATGGGCAGGGGGCATGCTTTTTAAAACCAAGACCTACTGGTGCAAGCGTTGCTTTCTTGGCATACACCAGCTGGTTCGGTGTCCTTCAAAGATCAACTCAGCATCCAAGAAGTCTAAGTATGTCTACCCTCTGGTAAACGTGTACATAGCTATGGAAAATCGCCATCTTTAAGTTTGGTAAATCAACTATTTCTATGGGCCATTTTCAATAGCAAACTGTTATATAGTCATTACTGTACCAGAGGGTAAGTCTCAAGAACCCAACAAAAACATCGCATTTTTTTCAGAAAAGCACAGCGTTTTGGAGACTCCGATGCCCTGATTCAAGGAGCACAACGGGGAGTACAACAAGGTGCAGATCAGGATCCGTTGCCCCGTGGGACTGAGGCGCGGTCTGCGGTCATGGTAGTGATTGGGGTCACCAAAGAAGCGGCTAGGGGGTAAAAACCTTGGTTTAGTGGGTTATAATGGTGAACATGGAGTGAAAATTGAATTACAAATGGGTTAAATCTGAGTTTTATCCTTTTTCTGGGGTTATAATGGTTAATAATGGTTAATAATGGAACATATATTTATATAAAATCGGATAGATTGGGATATAATTATATAATAATGGTGAAGAATGGAATACACATATGTATATATACTCATTATTACTTGGTGATTAATGGTCAAACATGGTGAGGGGATACCCAATCGATCATCCTCAGAGGTGGATGACCTTGGGCCCCTCACGAGTCTATCGGCTGCTGAGTTTCTTTACCAAATGTTTTAGTTAAGTGTTTTAACATAGGCCCACACAATGCAGCGGAAGCTTCACCATATTATCCATATTGGTGTTCTTGTTGTTCACACCAAATGGTTGGTAAATGGGATGATTTATTATTGGGGTTACCACATTGATGACCCTGTTGAACACCAAAATAGGTGGTGAATGATCATGCATTCAACCCTCAAAATATCTCAAAATATATATATTTACGGTAGAATACGTTCAGGACCTTGATGCCTACTTGACAGCTAAGCCGGAAAGACTGGCATGATCGTTGTCTGACCTTTGCAATCTTGCCATTTTGCTGCCAGAAATGGTGGGATGTCTATCGATGTCGGTGATATCCGTCACCGCTGGATGCTGTTCATGGCAGCCATCCAATTTGTAGTTCCAGCGCGATCGTTTTTGAGCTTCCCAAGTTTGGTTTTTGGTGCCTCTGTTGTCAACCACACTTCTGAAGTTTACTTTACCAAGCGAAAAATCATCACCACTTTCTGTTGGTTTTCCCCGTCTTGGTGGGTGGGTGGCTAAACTGTTTGTGCTGCTATACGTTAATCGCTCCATGGGCATAGAAATACTCTCCGGTGATGACAGTCAAACAAAAACCGTGACAAATTCCTTACAAAGTAAGATTGTATATATCTGGGTAAATTATAACGACCTCACTGCGACCTCACTGGAAAAAAGGTTAATAAGGGAAGGCATCCCCTAATGGCCTTAATTCAGATTAGTGACATGTTATAATTCACCCAGATATATGTATCTATATCTTTATATATATATAATAGATAGATAGATAGATAGATAGATAGATAGATATTATAGATAGATATGATAGATAGATATGATAGATAGATATGATAGATAGATATGATAGATAGATATGATAGATAGATATGATAGATATATATGATAGATATATATGATAGATATATATGATAGATATGTATGATAGATATATATGATAGATATATATGATAGATATATATGATAGATATATATGATAGATATATATGATAGATATATATGATAGATATATATGATAGATTGATAGATAGATAGATTGATAGATAGATAGATAGATATGATAGATAGATAGATAGATAGGATATGATAGGATAGGATAGGATAGGATAGGATAGGATAGATAGATCGATGGATGGATGGATGGGATAGGATAGAATAGGATAGGATAGGATAGGATAGGATGGATAGATGGATAGATGGATAGATGGATAGATGGATAGATGGATAGATGGATAAATGGATAGATGGATAGATGGATAGATGGATAGATGGATAGATGGATAGATGGATAGATGGATAGA
>Ga0126342_10004112_pt1 | contig 24573 bp, 22 predicted proteins | sample Cyp1metagenome_FD_92528 | JGI IMG/M metagenome (GOLD analysis project Ga0126342, IMG submission 92528) | Coral microbial communities from Lord Howe Island, Old Settlement Bay, Australia - Cyphastrea 1 metagenome | ecosystem: Host-associated > Invertebrates > Cnidaria > Coral ...
AAAATGACTATATATAATAAGAGAAAAATGAGTAAAGTATTTAGAGCAAAAAACATTCAGGAATTAGAAGGGGAAAATATGGGTCTTTATGTGGACTTTGGTAGTGAAAGTGAAGATGAAGAACAATTTTATAAACAAGCGATGGAAAAAGAAGATGAAGAGGTTAGAGACGATGTAAGATGTCATCCTATGCCTTCACTAGACGACAAGGAAGGAGAACAATTTTGGAAGAAAGTAATTGACAGGATGAAATCAGGGGAAGGAGTAAAGGATATGACGATATATATGTTTGTAAATTTTGCCATTATAAAAAAGATGTATGAAAACCTCACTGATAAACAAGTTATCATTGACTGTGGTAAAGAACTTAACCGTGATGGTAAATTCAATGCAATGATTATCAATATAACTCTTTTATCAATAGCGACGGATGAACTAAACGATACAAACAAACCGTGCTTAACACAAATGAGAGTAATTGAACACTGGTGGGAGGGAATAGGAAAGTGGAAAACATAAATGATTAATTCATAATATCTTAACATATATTATGAAGTAATCACCCACCCAAACACACACACACACATAAAACCCCAACAACCTAAACAAATCCTACCCCCATTCAATCCAAGCATCAACAGTGAAAGTTAGGGGCAAAATAGTCCCAAAACCCCTATCACATAAAACATCAAAGGTAGGGAAGAAACATTGAACAATAACATAAAAACCATAACAACCAACAATGAACACTGGGATGTCCCAGCATCCCTGTTTTACCATTTTTTTATGGGATTCATCAAGTTGCTGTATACACTATGAAATAATATGAACTACCTTGAATGACTGGGGAATGAACATCCGGAACTGTGATTTTGCTGTGAACTAGAGGGGACCAGAGGGGTTTGACCCATACCCATATTACTGGAATCGATTTTTCTTTTCTGGGTAAGAGATTTTGTGGACAAGTTTTTCTCTCGCAACCAAGGCATTGCATCTTGGGATGTTCAGACCTCCCAGGGCTTCCTGTTCTTTCACAACCCACAAGGCTTGCTGCTTTCCCGCTGCGGGTGGGCACCTGGATGTAGTTCTGCAAACATGGCCATGATCAGGATGTACAGTACCACATGCCAAGAGGGGTGACCAATACCATCCATTTTTTCCAGGAATGCAGATTCATTGCTCCTGATTCGGAAGATTCTCAGTTGCCATCAAGATCCATCAAGATCTTCTCAGTACTGCCACCGAAAGGATTTTTTCCGTGATGCACCAGTCATGCACTGGTGCTTGTGGGGTCAGGTGTTGCTAGCCGCAGCCTTGACCTTGGAGAATAGGTGGTGATGTGATGGTGATCTCACATGTTCATTGACTTTCCTGACATGGGAGTCTACAAGATTGGGGATTGCAGGATATCCCAACCAGTGTCAGCCCTAAAATGGTAGGTAGATTTAGGAATCCCGAACTTTGGAACATTCCCATATTTGAAGAGCGTGACCGTGGCTGGAAGAGTCTTAGGCATGCCCTTCAACTTGCAAGAGGCCCACTGGCGACAGTTTAGCATCGGGCCGGGTAGCGCAATATCTACATGATCTATATTGATAGAGTATCTCAAGTGAGGGAATACTCCAGGCTGCAGGAATGCATTTTCCTGGAACCCCAGACAAACCCCTCACCAGCTGGGCATGCAGAGATTCTGATGGTATCTGGTGCTAGTTTGGCGTCGATGATATGATCATATTCGGTGGCCAGTCATATCCCGATTCGCCAGGTCGATATCCAAACAAAGGGGACGCATGGCCGACGCCACAACCATGGGGGGATCGGGGGATGAACAGAGGTGCTTGAACTTCCAGAAGCTCAGAGGCAGCTCTCCTTCGAGGCACCGCTAGCGGGTGCGTCTATTGGAGTATCTTAGCAAAAACGTGTGTTTTTCGTGATATAACAAGAAATTAATTGCTTGCCCATGTATATTCAATACACCCGTTATGTAACATCCCATTTACACCTTTTATACCCCGTCAAATAGTAGATTCATTATTATACCCATACATACGTGTATCTGGGAGATTATAACGACCTCACTGCGACCTCGCTGGGAATAATGGTTAGTAAGGGAAATCATCCCCAAATGGCCTTAATTCAGGTTAGTGAAATATTATAATTTACCCAGATGTGTATGTATATATATATCTATATATATACATATATATATATATACATAGAGAGAGAAACATGTGTGGATACATACATAGAGAAATATGTGTATATATATATAATATAGATATCTCATATCCCGTGGATATCCCATGATCTTCAATCGACCTTCGTTTCGTTCACATCACCAGGTCCGATTGGTGAAGAGCGCATATCGCCCTGCTGAGAGCGGACCAGTCCATCCTCGGCTGGTCAGCTGGAATTGCACGGCGTTGGAAGCTGAGTCTGCTAGACACTTCAGTCATCAAACAGGGCAAGAAATGGACGTTTTCATCCAAAAGCACTGGGAAAACATGGGAAGGTTGCGTATAAATGGAAGTTTTGATGATAAAACCAGTTTTGATTACCAGAGGGTACCACTATCTAGGTCACATGATGAAACGACTTACGACTCAAGGATCGTTTGATTTCAACCTGTCTCAAAGTCTCAAAGTCAAGTAGTTATGAAAAATGCGGTGTGGACATGGTTTGTTTTCCGTCATCCGACAGAACCACTCGTGAGATCCACCATGCCGAGGAACTTTGTTGGAGATGATTCTGCGAGCTGCAGGTGGGATTCGCAGCAACTGTCACGGCCCTGCGCCGGCCCTGGACTCGTGACCGTTGCAACTGTAATGAGCCCCACAATCACGACGGTATAACAGGGTGGGGTTGTAACCATTCGCAACTGCAACTTTCAGTCTAATGAGTGGCCATTGATGGAAACTTGCCAATTGACGTTGCCAAATGATCGGCCATTGCCAATTCTTTGGCAGCCGAGGTTGTCCAATTTACATTGCCAGATCATTGGTGATGCTGAAAAAAAATTGGCATCATCGATAAGCCAATTGATGATCAATGCCATACCCAAATGCTGTTATCACATGCATCCGATACTATTACATACTATCTGGGTAAATTATAACGACCTCACTGCGACCTCACTGGAATCATGGTTTATAAGAGGAATCATCACCAAATGGCCTTAATTCAGGTTAGTGAATGATTATAATTTACCCAGATACTATTACTGCGATCATCTGGTGTTCCCATTTTGCATGATGATAATCATGATCATCGGCATTGTACAAAAAATCATTGGGTCTCCTCCTCATCACATTCATCACCACCATCAATAATCATCAAAGATCATCAATAATAATCATCAGCACTCATCAACAGCAATCAGTACCCTTTGGTAAACTAACAATGGAAAATCACCATCTTTAAGTTCGGTAAATCAACTATAACTGGGCCATTTTCAATAGCAAAGTGTAACAGTCATTACCAGAGGGTAAATCTCCATTAATCTCCATTATACAATCACCATTTATTATCATTTTTGAACACTAAAATAGGCAAGCTGATATTAATATTCATCAGTAATCATCAAGAATCATCAAACATCATCAGTAATCATCAACAATCATCAAACATCATCAATATTAATCAGTGACTATATTATCATCCTTATTTGGTATCAGTAGTTTTTCATCGGATAAGGCCCTAGCCATCAGATTCGGAGGCTTCCGTCCTCCAGTGCGGTGGCCATCACCATGGAAGCCACCGAGGCTCGGCATGGGCGATTGGAACCCTGGCTTTTTTCTGAGGTGATGGTAATGTCTACCTCAGAACTTTAGGTTTTGAGATGTTTGAGATGTTTGAGATGTTTGAGATGTTTGAGATGTTTCAAGTGTTTGAGATGTTTCAAGTTTTTTTTGTTTTTTTTGAATCCCCTATTTTCAAGAAGTAGCTTGGCGGGTCCTGGCGGGTCCAATGGGGATGATCATACAATGGGAGTGCCAAGCTGAAGCAGCCAATCCATGAAAGGTCTAGGAAAAAAAGCAAGAAATGCAAATGATCAACCTGCAGTGCTTTTCATGGTCTTTTCAAGAAATTCCATTCCAAATCAGCAGCGCATTGGCAGCGCATTGACCCAGGTTTTGGTCCTTTCAGTCACCGGATCCTTGGGACAAAGTGCCCCCCAAAATGCGTGAGCCGGCTGGTGAGTGTAGCTTCAATCATTCGACTGAACGCAACTGAATGATCTCTTTGGACATTGACTTGGAGATTTTGTGGCGTCAGCTTGGTTGAGGGTTTTGGATGGTGCCGAAGACTGTACAGCGGCGCAGCATGCGGTTAGAAATTGTCGTGCAGTCGTTGAGTCCAGGATCACCAATCGTAGCCAATGACATCCCTCAAAATGGAGACTTCATCCGGGATTTGAGCCAATCAAAACCGAGAAGATTTGGAAGTAAGAAAGAACCATTTTTTTTTCCTTTCAGAAGTCCATTGTAAAACCCCCCAAAAAGATGCCAACTATGGTATTTCCAGGATGGTCGCGGGAGACTTTTTTTTCCGCATAGTCTCCAGGTCTCCAACGGTTTTTTTTTCCTTTGGAGGTCGACGGCGGTCCATCACCACCAGCTTGGCGTGTGCGGCTTCCCAATGATGTGGTGGCTGTGGGGTGCTTGATAGGTCTTGATAGGTTGCGCCCCATTTTTCTTGACTTCTACCCTCTGGTTAACTAACATAGCAATGGAAAATCACTATTTTTAATGGGAAAATCCACTATAAATGGCCATTTTCAATTGCTATGTTAGTTTACCAGAGGGTATCTCATAGGTTTTAAGGGACTAGGATCGGTCACCATCCCCATCCTCAAATGTTGCCAAATCTGGGGACCATTTTAGCTATGACTTTCTCATCTTTTTATGGTGAGATGAATCTCCGTAGAAACCAGCTGTTTTGGTGTGTAGCGTGTGAGGGTGGGCAGAGCCATACCGGTTTTTCCGGGAAAATCGACCGGAACTTCCACGGCTTCCTGATTTTGAAACCAACCCATTGAATCTCCAAGGTCGCCCTCCACCCCATGAAGCGACCTCCAGTGGGATCAGCGCAGCAGACCTGGGGCTTGAGCTGGCGGGAGGCGCTGGGTCAAAGGAAGGGGGGAAGTTGCCATGGAAGTTGCCATGAAACGAGTGTGGGAGATTTGGTTGTGAGAAAACATCACATTGTTGTGGGCCTTATCTTCAGACCCATATTAATTGGGTTGGATTGAGGCAAAAATCATGCAATCCCACAATATTGGGTTGGTTTCAGCCAAAATTGCAGGTCATGAACTCCTGGAGGTTGCAGTAGTTGCTTTTTTCTGGATCCAATTCTGTGAAGTATCTGTTCATGTGATGGACCCAGGAGTTCACATCAAAAGTTTTCGCCGCTAGTTAGATGTAGTTAGTGGATGTGCATCCCCCGGTCACACGGTTACGGATGTTGCGGTATAGTAGATGCATCCCCATGTTGTTGGTGGACTAGCATGGGGAGATGATGGGTTTTTGACCCATGAAAAAAGGGCGACTTGAGGCTTGGATGACTTGCTTGGCCCTGCCATGCACTTAGCACAGCAGTGTGATGGGGTCGTGAAGCGTTGGTGAATCCAGATCTCATTCTTGGCGATTTCAACATGTTTCAACTCTTTTTTGATTCCCAAGCCCTATATATCCTATATGTAGGACAATGATAAGCAATGACTTTATTCAAAAAAAAAGGGGTTGGCAAGAATCCACCAGCCACTTTGGGTTTCTGACTTCGAAAAAATTGCAAGTTTGTCAAGGCCACAGGGCCACTGGTCCGCTTGGAAGTGCGAATGGAAGGCGCGGCGGCTGACTTTTCCGAAGCTTTTTCTTCAGCTTTGTCAGCTTCGTCAGCTTTCCAGATCTAGGTCAAAATTTCAGGCTCTTGGATGACTGACTGGTTGTTAGTGATGTTAGTGGTACGTGGTAAAACATGCCATTTTGGGACTTGATGGCAACCTTTGGGCGGACGGCAGGTTTGGAGTCTCTGCCCATCTTGTCGCGCCTACCACAGCTCCGGGTCGGGCAGCAGAGCGGCTGTCAAGTCGTCCTCCAAATTCTGGTTTTGACAGTTAGGGGACCACCGATTTTAGTATTTTTTTTGTATTAAGAGATCCATTTTTTTTGGGTGTTAGTACCCAATTTCGACCCATACCCATTTGTTATGGGATCCAACTCCAGTTGATTCAAACTTTGGCCAAAGAAAAGAACTGACGTTTTGGCAAGCATGGCCTTGCCCTTTGAAGGATTTTCCGTCACCCTGGCAGATTCTGCGAATGGAGTCTGAGATTCTAAGGCCTTGATCTTGAGTGGAAACAAGATCAATGGCAGTTTGGTCGCAGCCTTGGGTTGGAACCATTGAGGTCTGAGAAAATGTGGAGATTGTCATAAGATGATTATTTGTTGATGGTTTCAAAAACACGTTCCATCCCTGGAAATGGCTGAGCGCAATGGACTGGTCGCGTTGGGATGAGCAGCTTATGGATTGTGCAACTTCCCGTCGTGACTCAGGAAGCTTTAAGGCATTGCCCGCACCTGGAGGACAGGATCGGGGTCTAGTAATCTCAACATGATCAGAGCTGTGTGCTGTCTCTCCTGTTCTTTTGCAATTTGCTTTGGCAGCGTATTTGGGCCCCGTAAGCATGGAAATGGCAGTTTTTGGGTTGTTTGTGGGCTTTGGGGGGGGTGCATTTTGCGAGCTCCGATGGTTTTCCGGAGCCTACGAGATGCCTGTCTATTGGTTTGCTGATCCTTGAAAACTAGCCCCATTAACATGATTTGGGAATCACATTTGGTTGATTCGAGCCAGCTGACCACAACGGCTCACAGAGTTTTTTCCAGCTGCAGCTGGGGGCCTCGTACCTTGTCCAGAAACAATTTTTGTTCAGGGGAAACAGTTCTGTGTTTGGGCACGCAAACCATTTGGGATTTGCCCGAAAAATCCATGGATGGATCTGGATCAATATATATATATAGTTCAACAAAGATATTTGTGGAGATGTGCAGCGACTGCCTGCGCAAAAACTCACCATAGTGCCACAGTGGAAATTCGTCACAGACGTCATTTGACAAAGCAGCAACTTGTCCTTCATATACGGAATTTTCAGCCATGTTTTGTCCTTTAGCTTGCGTTGCGCATGATAGTCTTGTGTGCACATTGAAGGAGTTGGACCTTTGCCAGAACAGTCTGACATCTTTGGATGGGTTGCTGAACTCAGGAATGGATGAGTCAGTGACAAAGGCATTGTTTGATAAAACGACGAAGGGAAACACTTGACAAAAAAAAATGGGAATTGAAGTCCAACGTTCTCTTGGGTGGTCTCACTGAGTTTCAATCACTTTATCTCAGTCATCCATCAACCAGCTGAATGCCAAGGCTGCGGCACTTGAAGTACTTGTCTGCAAGGGACCTGGGTTTGTTTGCGCTGCTTGAGACATTTTTATTGTAGAACTGGTCATGATGATGATGATGATGATGATGATGATGATTGATGATTGATGATGATGATGATGATGATGATGATGATGATGATGATGATGATGATGATGATATCGAAGAACATGCAGCGATGCTGGTGATGCTGGAGATGCTGGTGATGCTGATGCTGGTGATGCTGGTGATGCTGGTGATGGTGATGATGATGATGGTGATGGTGGTGATGGTGATGGTGGTGATGGTGATGGTGATGGCGGTGATGGTGATGATGGTGATGGTGATGGTGATGGTGGTGATGGTGATGGTGATGATGGTGATGATGATGGTGATGGTGGTGATGGCGGTGATGGTGATGGTGACGATGATGATGGTGGTGATGGTGATGATGGTTGTGATGGTTGTGAATGGTGATGATGGTGATGATGGTGATGATGGTGATGATGATGATGATGATGATGGTGATGGTGATCGTGATGGTGATGGTGATGGTGGTGATGATGGTGATGGTGGTGATGGTGATGATGGTGATGGTGATGGTGATGATGGTGATGATGATGGCAACGATGGTGATGATGATTATGTTGATGAGTTGATGATGTTGATGATGATGATGATGATGGTGACGGTGATAGTGATGAGTAATGATGCTATGTTTTGAGCATGTGATTTCCTCACCGCAGGAAGTGGGCCCAAACACATGGCATGAGCCATCACTGCAAGGTGTTGAAGGCAACTATGAATGAGATCTCCGATGCGGAAGCCCATGGGTTTGCAGGGAGTGAGCGGGGCAGCACTGTTTGATTTCTTGTCGACCAAAACAATGCATGAGGTCAGGTTATGAGGGACTGACATATGCGCTGCACTATAAGTGAGTTATATATACGTGTATTATAATGTATACAGATATACATATATTTAATATATATATATATACATACATTAATATATACATATATACATATATACAGATATACAGATATACATATATACAGATATACATATATATATACATATATACATATTTACATATATACATATATAGACATATAGACATATAGACATATAGACATATATACATATATACATATATACATATATACATACATACATATATACATATATACATATATACATATATACATATATATATATATATACACACGTAGTTCTCTACAGGGACAAAAGCATGGATACGTCTATGTTACAGCACATCTTCACATACAATTTCATGTATGTATACATATGTATATATATATACATACATATGGATATATTATGCATACACATTTGCAAAATTGTTTTTAAAGTTCCAGTAGTACACAAACACATAGACACACAATTGCGCACACACACACACCTGGGCTGCATTTGAACCAAGGATTTGGCCCACTTGTCGATGCTTCGGGTTGCGGACACCCGGTGTGGTTTGCTCCAAGTCATTCCGGTTCCACCGGTCCAGGTGATCTTGGGTGATCCAATGTTTTTTTCGTCTGAACGTACTGTTGATCAGTTGTACATGGAGGTTTCCTAAAATAAGGCTACCAGGCTACCACCAAATCATCCAAGTCATTACAAATTTAGATCATTTATTGAAACCTCTGGTTTTGGAGATCCCCAAAATATGTTTCAGAAACCCCAATTTTTCTGGGTGTCCCTCCACCGTTTTGATCCTGAGGTGCTGGACCTGAGCAAGAATTGCCTCACTTCTGCAGCTCGGCGTGGGCGATGACGTGCTTTTTTGACGACGAGGACGAGGACGAGGATGATGTGATTAGTATGGCTAGTACTGGTTATTATTAATGGTTGATGATGACTATTGATTATATTTAATGGCTGATGATGATGATGATGATGATGGTGATGGAAATGGGGGACGTTGGGAGGTTTTCTTTTGATCACTATCACTATCAGCAAATTTTCCAATTTTTCTCCCCAGGTTTTTACACTGACCATGATTGCTCCAATCCATTGTACATAGATTATAGCCACAAGAGAGGGAAATATGTTATTTAACCACTTTATCAACCAAGTTCCCCCCCTTGTATTTGGGGTGTTGGAGCAACCTTGCTGACCCCTAAGCCTTGTTGAGGTGCAGTTGACCGCACCGGTCTTGGCCAAGCTGGTGTTGTACCGCAATGCGATCGATTCAACCAGCTGCTTGCGTCAGCTGCCAGGGACTTAAAATTGGGCTGGATGTTTGGGGAATTCAGTGGATAGTTATATATGTATATATATATAATATACATATAAAATAATATATATATAATAATATATAATATACATATATATATATATATAATAATATAATATATATATATATAATAATATAATATAATATATATATATATATAAGGTTTCGGGTCAAGCAAGCCCCTCGTGCGGTCACTGACCTTTGAAAGCCTTAGCGGGCCACGCCCGCGGGTACGCCATTGCTGCTGCGTTTTGGAACTGGTTCGCCCTCCTTTCGCTTGCAGCTCTTGATCTGGGGTCCCGGCCTCGTTAACAATCCCGGGTGCGTACCTTCTGAATCTACGTCATCGAGCTCGGGCTTAGCATTGGTGGTTGACTACATCCTGCCTTTTTGCTTCCCTGGGGCCTTTGACCTATTATTTTTGGAATCGACCCTTAGCGATTGATCCTTCCGAAGAGCTGGACTATCCTTTGTGGTCTTGCACTATATGATACAGTTGCTCTACCTGCTGATTCTTTTTTGGGGACAAGTTCATCACCACGACCTTGGCAACGCAGAGAAGGCGACAACGCCGACAGCGTGCTATTGTGCGGCGCCAGCTTTGGTTGCATCGCACGGGTTACATCTCTTTGAACAGCAAGCGTATCGAGCACTACATTCAGGTTCTTTCATCACATCATTCAGCAGATTTCCATCACCTTGCGCGGCTCAGAACTACCCTTCGAGGCAAAGTCAGAGCAATGGCGGAGTCATGGAGATGCCGAAGGTGCTGGAAGATTTTGAGTGGCAAACATGCACATTGCCCTCATTGCGGCGGCCGCTGGGACCGTTATCAGGATACCAGCTTCATCCCACCGGAAAGACATACCGATGCACAATGGACTCCAAGCCGAGACGATGCGCAATGGAGCCAAAGCAGGCGGAAGTCACCGCATGGGAGAAATGTGCAATGGCAAGGCAATGCAGCCTCCCAACAAAGGGCTGGCACACCCAGAGCCAGAAGTGGCTCAGAACAACAGAGGAGACGCAGGCCACGTGGCAAGAAGAAGCAGGAAAGCAGTTTACCGCAATATGCTGCGCCATCCCTGCCACCTCCGTGGAGTGCATCCTCCGACCTCACAAAGAATGTGCCGGCGGACAACGATGGGGTAGTGATGACGGTCGAAGAGCGTGCAGAGATGATGCAGGCCCTCAAAACCGCCTACAACGACCCGACAGGGATGCCGGACAATGTCAAGAAAATGGTGAAGAAGTACGACATCAAGACAACGGAGCAGCTGACCAAAGAGATGCATCGAACAAGTGCATCAATTGGACATGCCCGGAAGCTCCTTCACCAGCTCCAAGATGCCAAAACCAAACACAGGAAGTCATGGCTCAAACATCTGGAGACTTTGATGTCCACCCTGGAGAAACAGTTCGAAGCGTTCGAGGTCCAGCAGAAAGACTACCAGGAGCGCATTCAAACATCCAGGAAAGAGATTCAAACATCCAGAAGGACAATGCAGAGACTGAATGCTCAAGCGGCGGAAGCAGCTATTCCAGAGCAAGTCATCGAGGAAGACGATCAGACAGAACCTCCTCTACAAGACTCCGAAGAGGCCGAACTTCGTTGTCAAGTGAACAAGATGCTGAAGAAATGTCTCAAGTCCTCAGCGGCCAAGGACATGATCGAGCTTCAGTCCGACGACGAAGAAGATTCAGTGATGGCAGTGCCTGCGTCCAAGCGGCAAAGGTCCTGCGAACCTGGGTCTGGAGGTGGTTCGTCCTGAGCCTTGGCAGTGGCGGCTCGAGTCTCTTCGAGATTGTGCACCACGTGCCAGACGTCAACAGCGGGCCTTCTGTCGACAGCCTTGCTGATGCCTATAGGCGACCATTGGAAACCTATGCAGCATGCCAGGCTGGAACAGATACTTTGTCCTGCACAACAGCAACAGATGTCCATGCACTTCCTCTACATTCTGTACTATTTGAACAAAAGTGTGTTCACCCTTTTTTGGCACTACACCATGCGTATGAACTTCACGCTCAATGTCAAGATGAATCGGTTGTTCCTTTGATCTCCCGCTCTTGTGGACTGTGCTCAAGCCTGCGTAAGCCAGGACCCAAGCTGCCCAAGAAGGTGACGTTCTCTTCGTTTGCGACCTTGTGGATAGCTAATGAAGATGAGATTGGGAACTCTGCTACCACTCCAAGGACTATGCTTGAGCATACCTTACACGTGTGGAGGAACAAACCTTGGCAACTTCGTCCCCTCGTACCACAGGCGTGCCATTTCACTGATCAGCACACCCAAGGTGCGTATGAAGCATATCAAATGGAATTTGGTGCGGGAGAGCGTCAACATGAGCCCAACCCTCATGACATTCGGCTTCAACCCACCTACATACAAGATCTGGAAGTGGCTTTGCAACAGTTTGGAGACTTGAACACCAATACCCAAACCAGAAGTATGGACGTGCTCACATGGTATCTTCATGGACAGCGTCTCAGGGAGTGTAGAGGTTCTCGTACAGTACATCTTGGTGATGATTTCCTGCAATGGCCTCGTCTCTTGAAACGTGCTTGGGCAGATGAAATCAATCAGAGGATGGCGGTGCACTTTTATGTGATCTTGCCAGACCCACCCATTGCATATGAGAATGAGGACCATGCAGCCCAGATCGTATTGGTTCAACAATCACGTCCCTATGAAAGTGCTGTCATGTTCACCAATGTCTACCACTCTGTTGAGCGCATTGCAATCCAGCGTTTGGTACGGTTCTCTCCAACACCATTGCACCGTGCTGAAGCCATTGCACTTGCAGAAATTCCGCCCCAAGTTCAACACAGGCCAATTCAGGCGTACTATGGCTGGCGACCAATTTTGGATGCCCCTGAGGACCCACTTCCGATTCCAGATGGAGCTTCTATTGTGATTCACATTCGAGCTCACCAAGAACTACACCAACCTGCTACCTCAACTGAAGATGACGCTATTCTTTGGGAGGAGGATGATGCTTTCAATGATGTACAAGATGGCCCCTCACGACCTCGTAGCAGATCTCCACGTCGGCAACCTGATGAGCCACCAGATGACGCCACATCCTTCATGGCACACCAATGGGCCACACATGAACCATCTGATGCTGTATTTGATAATCCGGCGGCAGCAGCACAAGATGATGAAATGGACTTTGACTCACCAGAAAGTTCATCAGGATCAACATATGCCAGTGATGTCCAATCTCACTTTTTCCATGTGTTTGGCCTGAACAGACCGCTCACGGCTGCCCGCATCCGCACTGACACATGGGCTACCATGCACAGCAATATCCGGTATGTGCTCCAGTTGCACCGGCATGAAGTTCAAGCAATTCATATGGTGAATTATCGGCCTCAAGACCTTTTTGCTGCTGGCACCTTGGTTGCTATCGTCCAACGTGCTGGAGATCTTGCTCCTGGAGACCAGCGACAATTGGTGCTGATTGACGTCCTCTTCCATGGGCATGTTGCCGCAGATTTCAATGTCCGCAGGTATGTGCTCCCACTGAGGAAGGATACAACGCGCCGGATCCTACTGGAAGAGCTGCACCTACAACCGTATTGTGCCAGCGTTCGTCAGCGATGTCTGATCAAGCTCAACAATTGGCTCATTCCACTTTCCAACCATGCATTGTTTGAGCTACACCATGGTGACTACATTCGAGTGGACCTACCGCCACACCCACAGAGTGAAGTACCAACTCAGGCAATTGCATGTTGTCTCCGACAGGGTCAATCCCTTCGTGAGATCCCACGCATCTATGCACAAGCTGTGAATCCATTTGAATGGGAGCCTCTTCCAAATGCAGAAGAAGGAAATGATGCCCAGTCTTTCCTGCAAACCCACGCTAGGTGCCTAACAGCTGAGACGGTGGCTCACGCTCAGCGACCTAGTAGTGAGGTGAAACACCTTTCTCTCGCAGATCTTCTTCCTCATCCACGCACGACACAGATTGACTTTTCTGCTGTACAGTGGTTTTGGCAAGAAGTTCAGAATCTGCCGCTGGAATATTGGACTTCCTGGCCTGATGATTTCAATATTCCTGAAGTCACTATGACTGAATTTCAGAGGCTGGCGTCACCATCCTCACGCACACCACGCATGGTTCACTTCTATGTTGATGGATCCCAACTTCAAAATCAGGTTGGAGCAGGCATTGCATGCCTGGTGGAGCACGATGAGGGTACTTTCTTGGCTGGTTGCATGGCCAAAGCTGTTGAGGAAGCACAATTTGCGTTTCAAGGTGAACACGCTGCAATGGTCTGGGCTCTCCTGTGGGCCATTCGCATCAGTGATTGGTGCCTTATGGCGTTTGGAACCAGAGATCTCCACTTTGCCTTCAATTTTGATGCAATGAACACAGGTTACCAGACAGCCGGCTACTGGAGAACGAAAGAACATAGTCAGTGGAGGACAATGCTGCGATCTCTAGCCCAAATTCTACAACAGCGCCACCGACATTCCCATTTGCACTGGAATCATGTCAAGGCTCACAGTCAACATCCGTTCAATGAACTAGTTGATGCTCTAGCCAAGTTTGCGGCCACCCATCCTGAGCGTGTTGATGGATCTCTTTCATGGTTGCGTTGGTTCCATGAGCCCTCTGCCATGACCAATCTGCAATGGCTTTGGTATTTGGAGTACGTGATAGATTCTCCTGAAAATGCACCCGCTCTACAGGGCACCACTATGATTCATGCCAACAATCAGGTGCCCGATGTGCTGATTCAAGAGACAAGTGATGACCAGAAACAATCTGTATCACTCACATGGGCGAGCGTTCAATTTTCACTGAAACTTGCCACAGCCAATGTCCTTACGCTTGCCATCGGCTCCACAGGGCACGGCTCCAGCTATACGAAACAGCAGCTACTTCAGAAGCAATTTCATGATGAAGGTTGCGTTGTTGTGGGTCTACAAGAGACGAGACACCGACGTATCGTCGACTCCAACAATGAGTACTACCACATGGTTGGGCATGCCGCGTCCTCGGAGGGCCATGATGGCGTGCAGATGTGGTTTTCCAAAGTATGGCCATTGCATGACTCTGGACCCTTGATTCAGCGGCAGCACATCACCATTGTGAGCTCTGCGCCTGCATTTCTGATTGTGCGCCTTTGTATGCCGCATTTCCGTGCCATTTTTGTGACAGGAAGGGCGCCACACAGTGGCCTTGCGCATGAGCTGTCAGAAGGTTTTTGGCGAACAATATCCCAGGATGTGCGTCCCTATGAACGTGATCATCTCCTGTTCTTCATGGGCGACACGAATGGCCACCTTGGTGAGCATGTCACAGATGCGGTTGGCTTTCATGATGGTTCACAGGAAAATGGCCCGGGCCGTGAATTTCACAACTGGATGCTGACTCATCATCTTTGTGCTCCTGGCACGATGATTGACTACCATGTTGGCACTCGAAGTTCTACCTTTTCTTCGCCTGATGGAGTCCACAAGACTCGGATCGACTACATTGCAGTCCCTACGCTTCTTCAGTATGACCACCTCTCCACTTGGGTCGACGAGAACATTGACCTTTGCGGAGTGCGAGAAGACCATGCTGCAGTTGTTGGGAGGATTCAATTCACAAAGGAGATTTCATCTCAACGTGAGCGGTCATATCCTCCCCCACGACTTGATCGTCAACAACTTTCTCAGCGTCTTGGCCAACCTCAGACACTACATCACCTGGCTGATGCTTTGGTAGATGCGCCATGGTCACTTGACCCACATCGCTCTGCCGACTGGCTAGCTGCACAGACGAGCCAAGCTCTCTTCAAGCTCATCCCGAGAGCTATGAGATGGCGGCGCAAACGCCATATTCCTGATGAGATTTGGACTCAGGTCGAGAACAAGAAAGCAGCCTTTCGCCAGCTACGTTGCATGAAGCAGACCTGGCGCAGAACAATGATGCAAACCATCTTCCAAGCCTGGAGGAAGCGACAACCTTTGCCTGACCCTCAACAACATCAGTTGAGAAGTTGGTTTGCTCTTTTTGACAAAGCCCTCGCCCAAACCTTGTTCAACTACCAGCAGTTGGCCCGACAAGTCACCACCTTGATCAAGAAGGCTGATGTTCAATTCTATCAAGCCATGGCTCATGAATCAGGTCAGGCCTACACTCATGAAGGGCTAACAGCTTTGTGGAAGCGAATTAAAGCAGTTCTGCCTAAGAACCGAAACAAGCAGTTCCAAGCCCGCTATGACATTGGTGATGAGCTGCAACGCCATTTTGCTGACCTTGAAGCTGGTCAGTCATTGGATGATCAAGTAGCTCAACAACAGTGTGTGGCTCGCAACAACCGAGATTGCAACGCTCACCTGATGCCTCACCACATTGCACTTCAGGAGTTGCCCACGCTGGCAGAAATTGAAGAACTGTGCCTCAAGCAACGACCACATCGAGCGGCCGGTCTTGATGGACTACCGCCAGAAGTATGTCGTCAGGCAGCAGTTGTGATGGCTCCCTTCATCCACAATGTCCTGCTGAAAGCGTTTGTGAGTGGAGTTGAACCCTTCCGATATAAGGGCGGGTTGCTTGTCCCTATATGGAAGCACAAGCAATCCAGGCAGCTGGCTTCTGCTTACAGGGGCATTCTCCTCGCCGACGTGTTTGGGAAGGTCCTACACGCATGGACGCGCAAGCGTCTTCTTTCAACGCTTCTTCAGAGGAAAGCGCCTGGCCAAATCGGTGGGCTCCCGTCTCAGCAGACGACCACAGCGGTGCAGCTTTTGCGCCTTCATGGCAAAATTGGCCGCAGCCGACGCTTGTCAACAGCTGCCATTTTCGTGGACCTCAAAGCGGCGTTTCACCACATGCTGCGGGAGTTCATCTTTTCTGTGCGAGAGCCCACTACAAGGGAGATGCTGGATCGAATCTTCGACCCGAACGAGTTTGATGTGCAGCAACTGGCACGTGATTTGCATGAGGCTTGCAACCAGCAGCCCCAAGACATTCCTGCGGCTTTGCGTGGCTTCTTGCACGACATCCACAAAGATACATGGTTCAAACTTGATGCTGCTGATTCAATGACCACGGTGACGCAGAGAGGTACACGACCTGGCTCCCCATTGGCAGATATTGGCTTCAACCTCCTTATGTCCAAGATGATGTGGCAAATTGGGGACAAGCTGCATACAATGCCAGCGTATATACAAGGCTGCCAGGCCATGGGAGTCACTATTCCTCCTCTCTCGTGGGTGGATGATTTGGCAGTGCCCATTGCAGTGGCTGAACCTTCCCAATTACTTCCACTGATGCGTGAAGTTGTGGCCATGCTGCATGAGACCTTTCAAGCCCACGGCATGACGATGAACTTCGAGAGCGGGAAATCCGAAGCTGTCGTGATGTACAGAGGCTCTGGTGCTGCTCCACTGCGCACTGCCCTCTTTGACACTGAGGCCCAGCCGAAGCTTGTGGTGAGCACTCCGACGCATATCCTTTCCTTGTGTATCGTTGCAACATATCGACATTTGGGTGCAAGGTTTACTATGGATACAGATATTGCGTATGAGACCAAGCTCCGTGCTGCGATGGCTCGACAGGCTTTTGAGGAACTGAAGCGACCACTCTTCTTGAACAAGGCCATTCCCTTGCAAGGACGCCTTCAGTTATACAACAGTCTTGTCATTGCCAGACTCATGTACGGCTGTGCTGCTTGGGATGATGTGCCCCGCACAGCCATGGAACAGATGGACAGCCTAGTCACCAATCACCAGCGACGAATGGCTGGCATTGGCTTCTGGTCTGACAAGAATATGACCGATGCAGAACTTCGGCACCACCTTGAAGTGGCTCCCTTTCGGGTTACGTGGGCATGTCACCGCCTTAAGTACCTTCAGCACGTGGCACAACATGGCGCCCCTTATCACAAAGAAATTCTTCTCCTTGAATTTGCCCTGGGCAAAGGTTGGTTGTGGGAAGTATCTTCGGATTTGATTTGGATGAGCAAACTGGTGGACCTCCCCTTTGCTTTTGATGCTTCTGCACCTCATTGGATACAGATTTGGGAGGAACTTCCGTCATGCCGACGATGGAAAGCCATGGTCAGTCGAGCTGAGCGGAAGCACATCCTGCAGGAAAGGATTGCACGCGATGTGACTCACTATCACCAGCTGATTGTGCAGGAGCTCACTCACAGTGGACTTGAGGTATGGCAAGGTACCACCAATGAGCATACCGCTGCGCCGACATTTGCTTGCTTGCAATGTGACCGCAGCTTCCCTTCACAGCAGGCCCTTGCAGCCCATCTTTATCGCAAACATGACATCATGTCGGCGGAAAGGCCTTACATCCAATCCACAAACTGCCCTGGCTGTCTCAAAGATTTCCACACCACTTGGCGAGTGCAACAACATCTCAAGTACCGACCGAATGGATGTTGGGATCGCATTTTTGAGGCACGCCTTCCTGATGAACCCATTACAATCAGCATGCCGAACCATTTGCGGCATATCAAGCGGTTGCCAGCAGTGCGGCGACTACATGGCCCTCTACGTCCTACCAGCAGTCAGCGCCAGCGCACCTCCCTGAGGCACCGCATTGCTGAGCTGCGTATTGCTGGGGCCCCCGATTATGCATGGTGGCATCCTGAAAGTGATCCAGCATTGGTACAGACAGCATGTCAAGCCTTTACCACTGGCTTTCACCGGTGGTGTGCACAGGAAAGTCCTGATGAGATTTCCTTTCACAACATGCTCTTTGATGCGATTTTTGCCCTTCCTGTGCCTGAGCTTCTGGGGGGGCGTCTATTCGTGCACTGGATTGAGACAGGGTTTTACGATGTCTTCCCGGATGACCTTGATCCCGACATCATTCAGGTTGCGGAGACGGCCCACATGAGCATGCTGGACGACATCCCAGCTTGGACGCACCGTTTGGCTATGAAGCGGCTGGTTCAACTTTGGACGAATTTGCCACCAGATGACCCGGACCTTTCTGCTCCGCTACCACCTCAGTCATCACGGCCGTATTCGCGTATCCATGCCATTCACTCACTCAAATTTTGACGAGATGGCAGCAGAGGAACAACAGCGCAACACCTGGCGTATTTGGCGTGCACCTTCGATTGCCCGACTGGCTCCCAAAGGTCCCTTTTACGTGCTGCACCTGTATTCTGGAAGGAGACGAGCATTGGATTTCCATGAGCAGGTCGAAAAGGTGATTGCCGAGTTCCCGTCCTTGTATATTCGAGTCATTTCCATCGACACTGCTGTGGATGCGAAGCTCGATATCCATGACACGAAACTATGGCATTTCTTGACTGAGATAGCCCAAGCTGGGAGAGTGCTGGGCCTCCTCCAAGGGCCACCATGTGAGACATGGACCTCAGCAAGACACCACCAGCAGGTCGATGAGCATGGAGCTCCACTCCGAGGACCGCGACCCTTGAGGCACGCTGACTCCTTGTGGGGACTGGATCATCTCACCATGCCGGAGTTGGCGCAGGTCTTCACGGGCAACATCCTTCTTCTCAAGGGAATGTTCTTGGCTTGCTTGGTCGCACTGCGTGGTGGTGCAACCTTCCTGGAGCATCCGGCGGTCCCTTTCGCTGAGGAGATGGCCAGTATTTGGCGACTTGCCCTGATGAAGCTGCTACTTCGTCGCCCAGGAGCTCTTTTCCGCAAAACGACGATTGAACAATGGCGCTATGGTGCCCCTGGCATTAAGCCCACTACATTGCTCTTCTCGAATTGCGATCTCCCGGCGGCGCTGGCGGCTGGCACCATTCCCGGCTTGAGCAGACCTGAGACCTTGCTAATTGGCAAGGACAGCGAGGGCCGTTTTAGAACGGCAGCAGCGAAGGAATACCCTGCTGCCCTCAACAGCAGTTTTGCTTGTGCCCTTCGTCCGCTGCTCGCTACCCGGGTTGCGACGGATTGTGGCACCCCCCATGATGAACCGTGGGGACATGAATTAGCTGTGACGACTTCTTGTACGGAGTACGGAAGTATCATGCCAGACTACCAGCCACGCCTACCATAGGCATTGGTGGTCACTATGCATGGCGGCACGAGAGACATCTCATATGCCAGAGGAAAAAAAATATATATGATATATAGATATGGATTCTATATCTTATATTATTCTATTTTGTAATGATTGTAATGTCTTATGCTTATACTTACATATGATGGATACATACTTTTCAGTATGGGCAATTTTTCGTGCCCTACATCGGCATCCCAGGCCCAGCCTGACACAGCTGGATCTGGGGCGCAACAAACTCACAGAGTTGGACGACATCTCTGAGTTCCCTGGTGAAAAAACAAACATGGGCAGCTGGGAAATCCACGAAGTACCTAAGTACCCTCTGGTTATGTCAACAGTTTGCTATTGAAAATGGCCATTTATAGTGAGTTTTCCCATTAAACATGGTGATTTTCCATAGTTATGTAAACGTTTACCAGAGGGTAACTTCAATGGGTTTCCATCATCGCATTATTGAACTGATGAACTGGGCTGGGGGATGAAATTCTACAGGAATGTGGTAGACCCAATTTAATAAGCCCCTCAGTTGGGGATGGTTTCTACATGTTTTCAACACCTATTTCTGGTGAATCTGGGGATGGTGTATGATTGGGTTTACCACACTAGTACAATTGTGGTAGACATGATAAACATGGATAAAAAAGATGATGAATTGAGAGGAATCCTGGAATTGATGGTAAACATCATGGCTTCCAAAAACACACCCCTTAAATTGCGGACCGAAACGGAGCAGCTCGTGGCTAGGAGACACCTTTCAAGGAGATGCCAATTTGGACTAAATGCACAGTGCCAAAGTCACAGAGCCCACTAAACATATTAAACTCACCTGGCTGTCTATATTACCAAGGTAATTTTTCCCTAAATCCACTACTCGTATTAAAATCCTCATGTTCCCTCTTGAAACGGCCATATTGTTCAGTCAGAGATCCCATCTTTCCCCAGCTGAGGTGGACTCCACTGTTGCAAAAGGCATTCCTCTACGAAAATCGCCTGGTGCGGCTCCAAGCCGGGTGATGATACCCAGCTCGATGAGCCTAGGGCCTAGAAGAGTATCCTTGGTTGACCTACAGATCTCCAAGTTCAGATGACCCCAGCATATATATATATAAATATTATAGTATATTATATTATATATATATCATGTATATCATGTATATCCTATATAATTACATACTATGATCCAATGATTGATCAAAGAGCTAGAGATATGGCGCCACCCGACCGCGGCCGGGCAGAGGTCTCCTTACCGGAACTTCACCTTCCGCTACTGACAGATCTCTGGGTCCGGATGGGTGGAACTGTGGGGACTTCAGATTGGACGTGTTACTGTGGTGAATCCTTGAAGAATGTGCCAAAGCCACTAAATCACTATGCCAAAGAAACATGAAGATGTCAAAACAGTTTGTTTCCCCGTTTCTTCCTTAGGATTTTTGGTTGATGGTTCAGTTCATATTCCAACATGAGAGGATGATTCAATTCATCCGCCGCATAATCTGCCTCTCAGACAGTGTAGAGCTGCGAATGCAGAACATGATGTCCACAGATTCATCCATCAAGATGGACATGCTTTCGCATTGAGCACTCAAGAGGACGGCCCAACACTGCACATATGAATCGCCAACTACAGCGGTACTACAGCATCTTCAACCAAGAGCATCAACAGCCACATTTAAGACTGCCAAGTCCCAGACAGCTCAACTGCAGGATCCACTTGAAGACAGACCATGATGGGTTTCCCCCCATAGCCTGCCGCGGTGACATCGGCAACGGCACTGTTCACGTTCACGTTCAAGCACCAAAACGCGACACGGGTCATCGGCGGTCAGGGATCCTCAGAAGCAAGAAGAAGCACGGGATTTCACCCACAAAAATGAGGAGTTTACAAAGACAACTGAGGATTTAACCAACCAAAAAACACCGAGGATTTCATTTGGGATCGAAAAACATGTGGGTGGTTTGTACTACGAACAGCTATACTGGCTATACTGACTTGGACAGCTTGAAGATGCCCAGCCACGACATCATGGGCGAGGTCTCCGGATGTCACAGCGAAATCTCATGGGTGACGAGGCCCTGCTGACCTCATCACAGCAATGAGTTCAATCTCCAACTTTGTGAGTTAAAACCCCCGTTTTGTTGCTTGAATCTCCGGTTTTTTTTGGTTCAATCTGCAAGTTTTTGTGTGTTTTGGGAAGGGAACACCTTGGAGCAGGTTAGATGATTATCAACGATGAAGACCATGAGTTACACCGCAGCTACACGCCCGTGGCAGACTTAGATGTTCTGAGACAGTCGAGAATGAATGGCAACCCTGAGTGCTCAACCCTGGTTGAATGAGCAGCGACCAGTGGATCGCTGGGGTGTTCTACGTCCTGCTTTGGGGGATGACCAGAATGGGAAGGAATACTGGAAAGACAGAGGGGTTCAACTCCTCCGACCTCATTTCCTAAGGCGGTCTTGGAGGTTACTACAGAGGCGGGAAATGACCCCTGGAGGATTCTCTCACTGGGGGACTTCATTTTCTTTGGCTGTTTTTCCAACATATTTTACATATATCACCCCAGCTTCGATTTAAACTGATCATCCAACTGTCACACTTTTCAGCAGCGCCAAAACGCTGCTTCCAGTCAGAGTAGGATCATTTTGAGCCCGACAAAGGCCGAACATCTAGGGAGCAACAGTGGAAGATGGGGTTAGGTCAAAATCGGCTTTGACCTGCAAAAAATGTATGACTATTTTTTTCATATCGATGGTTAGTAGATGTTAGTATATAGTGGTTTTTCCCTGAAGAATAAGTGGATGGTTTACCCTCTGGTAATTTAACATAGCTATTGAAAATGGCCATTTGTAGTGAGTTTTCCCAATAAAAATGGTGATTTTCCATAGTTATGTTAGTTTACCAGAGGGTATCTAAAACGACTAAGACAAAAATGTGGGTCCCGCTTTCTTCGACTATCCTCCCTTTGCCAGGCCAAGAAGGACTGCCACGTGTCGTGTTTTTTGGGTACCCCAAGTTGTCATGGGTTCAACATGGTTCACCGAAGTTAAGGTCTGAGTTGGATTTGGGGGACCCCTATGACTTAGGATCCCCAAAAAAGAATCTTGGACTTTGGATTTTTTTTTCCAGTTCTTCAGTTCTTCTCTATTCTTTCATTTTTTCTGTCTGGAACCCCTGCTGCAGGACTTCCGGAATCCCAAGTTCCGGTCGTTGGCAGAGGCGAGATTCATGACACCAGGGTGGGCATTTCTTGTGCGATTCAACTTCCTTAATTTGATCGGTCGGGAAAATTCCGAGAAACTTCCTTGCGCAACATTTTTTTCAATCTCAGTTGCCCTCCAGCAAACTAACATAGCTATCGAAAAACGCACCATTTATAGATAATTTATCTACTAAAGATGGTGATTTCGATAGCTATGTTGGTTTACCAGCAAGACAGAAGAAATGCATCTTTTTCCAAACTCCTTGCTCCAGACTTTCACATCTGGTTTGCAGGTTCTGATTCTGTGGCCAGGTTTGCCAGTTAGACCACTAAACTTCAAGGGCACCTATCCGAAAGCCGGTGTCGCTTGCTATTGGGTATATGTTTCAGCATGTTTCAGCAACACTATAATACAATGGACATGAAGAAACAAGAAACTTCAAAGTCGTTGCACGATTCATGAGTCACTTTGGTAGTTTCAGCCATTATCCATTCGAGAAGATCTCAAATTGATGAATATCTTGGGGATGGACAAACAACTATCAACCCATGCCCGTTGCTGATGAGTCTACTACTCACTTTTTGTTGGCTTACTGCATGCAGGTACTCGTATCTTGTTGCCTTCACATTTCTTGGTTGAAACCTCTGAAACCAGACTGTGTCCGAATCACTACTTGAATATACAGCCCGCTCAGTGGTTTCTCACCCTGGCTCATCTGATGAGTGTAGGAGGTAAATGAAGTCGGTCTAAGTGAGGTCAATCTGCATGACCATGGCTGTGAATGTTCCAAGCGGGGAATTTCTCTGATAAATCAGGGACCCATGGCTACCTTCCAATGGTAGAACGAGTTTCGAGTAGACATAGGCGGATTTTCCAGCAAGCCATATTACATGATTTACACGTTTGATTACCAGAGGGTACCCCAAAAACTCATGGTTTGTGAAAGCAAAACTCCGCCTCCTGTGGCAGGTGTACAGGGAGAGTCTCTCAGCTTTGGCCCGGTATCCCCAGCTCGGGAGATGGGAGAATCAGCTGGCAGTTGGTGGGGGCGCCGTGGTAAATTGATGCATATAGATTATACGTATGATATAGATTGATATAGCCAATATAGATCAATATAGCTTGTTTTTCCGTGGTTAGAAGGGCTGCTACCCACTGACCATTTTCGAGCTTTCTGGCCTTTCGTAAAGCAAAGTTTTAGAACCACCCAAAAACTATTTTGATGACCTGGCCAAGCTTAATGGAGTTTCTCGCAGAACTGCCTAGAATTGGCTCAGGGGAAATTCTGGAAACCGAAATATTTCTCAATCTCTTTTTGGTCATCTCCATAGTTCCCTGTCGATGTTTCTCTAAGATATCTAACTCATCCTAACTCAATCCACAGTTTTACATGTCCCTTCGTTTTTGCTCACATGATCCCCAGCCCAGCCCTTCGTTGTGCCTGAAAAATGGTCCAGGCCCAAGACAATTTGCGGCTTCGGGAAGAATTGGGCCTCGACATGGCGCCACGGCATAAATCTGGGTGGGACAAAAAAAACGGGTGGCAAAAGCTGTGGCTATCTGCTGGTGAACCATCATTTCGCCAGCCCAAAATAGGGATGTCAATGCATTTACCCATCATTTATCCATCATTTATCCATCATTTATCCATCATTTATCCATCATTTATCCATCATTTATCCATCATTT
>Ga0126342_10004113_pt1 | contig 24572 bp, 11 predicted proteins | sample Cyp1metagenome_FD_92528 | JGI IMG/M metagenome (GOLD analysis project Ga0126342, IMG submission 92528) | Coral microbial communities from Lord Howe Island, Old Settlement Bay, Australia - Cyphastrea 1 metagenome | ecosystem: Host-associated > Invertebrates > Cnidaria > Coral ...
TGGTTGCAAGAATGGTGCAGCAAATGGTTAAAAAATATTTTGTCATACAAGCCCTGTAGCTGCAATATTCTCATAACACTATAGTCTATAGTTAGATATCCAAATACTGTTTTAAGTTATGACCCTTACATTTTCTCAGTCATCTGCGATTCCGAAGCCTCAAAAAGGGGGGCGGCGGCACCTGGGCGTTAGCCCATTTATATTAAATGGAGAAACCAAGTTCTCTCAAGGGTGGATGTTTCGGGACCACCATCTATTTCGTGATGCGACGTGACGTGACGTGGTTTTCATTACAGATAGTCCCCCAACTCCATAACTCCCAGGAAAATCACACCCCAGTTGCCATCATCCCACAACTTGTAGTGCTTTTAGTTGGCGAAATCACTGACAAAACGATGGTTTTTTCAAGCCCTCCACCCATTCGCATTCCGTTGGGGCATCCCTGGGCCCTTGGATGGAACAAAGGTCTTCCAATCCCTACAAGGTGGTGCCCTCGTTCGATAGCGTTCAGTTGGTGAACATAACTCCAATTTCACTTGTTGGTTTTTGTTGGTGATATATCGAACTAGTTTTCATGGGATTTATAAACCAATAAACATAACGTTTGGGGGGCACCACCTTGATATCTGCTACAGCCAACTCTCCAGCTGTTGCGACATTCTTTGCTCCAACTGGCTACCCAGCTACCCAGCTACATGCTGTTATTTATACAGGGAATATGGATACTCCTAGCTACAGCAGCTCCCTCCTGACCACTGGATACCCAGTCAGTTCTAATTAGCCATAGTTAAAGCTTGAGCATAATACTTGTCTTGAACCACTATTAACCACTAGTCATCTGCCATAATCAACAATCTAAGATAATAATGGTTAATAATTCTTAATAATGGTTAATAAAAGTATATAATGGTTAATAATGGTTCAAGTAGTCATTTGCATTTTTAATCCGCTTGTAAACTTTATGACTAATTGAACCATGTACAATAGCTATTATAAAGATAATCATTGATAATGATGGTTCAATCAGATTTTCATTAGTCAAATCTATATATTCAATCTATGGTTTATCACCCACCAATTAAAACAATATATCCCATTGGACATCACCAGTCATGTTCTGTCATTTTCTCTCGTTGTTTCTCACCATGTTCCGCCAACAAATCATCCCATCCACCCCTGGTTGGTGGTATACCTACCCCTCTGAAAAATCATGGACATTCGTCAGTGATGATGAAATTCCCAACTGAATGGAAAGTCATAATCCATTCATGGTTCCAGTCACCAGCAACATAGCTATTGAAAATGGCCATAAAAATTGTGGATTTACCGATGAAAAATATTAAAAATGGTGATTTACCATGGGTTTACTAATGTGATTATCGCACAACCACCAATCACCAACCAGGACCCTGGCTGGGTTCCCCCAACTCTTTACTCCTCAACTGCCGCGGCAACCTGTCGCGCTGTTCCCGCAACTCGGGAACCTCCACGGTGAACTTCAGAGCCCCCGAAATGGCCAAGGCCTCACCATGAGTTTCCGAGCAAGGGCAGAAAACCATGGGGAAAACCCTATGATAAGGCTGGGCATTTGCGGCATTTACCATGAAATATTAGGGAAAAAACGATGGAACATCTTGGGGATTCATGTGTGTGTGCGCTTTTTGAATTGGGAAATGGTGCTTGTACTGTAAAGATCTGTAAAGAATTGGGGAGCCAACTAAGAAAATGAGAGAATAAGAGTCCAAAGCACTAAAAAGTTCCTGCTCGTACGTCGTGGCATAGGGGCTAAATGCGCCTGGTTTTCAAGTGCGTCTCTTGCAATTTCTTTGGTTATAAATGGTGATTGAGCCATCAAACATGGAGGTATAGAGCTTGCAACACCAAGAATCTGTGTGACTCAGCATCCTTTTTATTAGTTGTGCATTCTGCTGTCGTGAAGTTTAATAGTTGGACCGCGGCCCGTAGGATCTGGGTAAATGAGAAAAAACATCGCCTGCATGAATGGGATTTTATGGGATTTATGGACTGAACAAGAACGAAAAACACTATTTATACCTAGGCCTTCCGCAGGCCGCTTTTTCAGCCCGAAGCTGTTCAGGCTGAATTTTTAGCCCGAATGGATTTTTTTCGCCTGGGGTGGTTTTTTCTGCCCGATTGTGTTTTTAGTGATTTTGATGATTTTGGTTAAGATGCGCGCTCACACTATATATTGTTGATATATTGTTGATAACAGCGTTAAAGAAATTTACTGTTTTACATGAAAATCTCATTTCGGGTGTTTTCGCCTCGTTCGTGGCTGTTTTCGCCCGTTTCGTGGGTGTTTCCGCCCGAAAAAAATATAAAAATTAAACACCAGCATAAAAAAAACAGCGAACATCACCCACAGAGCATTTCTTTTCACCTGGATCGTCCACCAGGATCTTATCAGAATACCTCAAAATATGGATAAAAACACTTTCCGCCTGAGTTTTCAGTTTCCGCTGCAGGCTGATATTTGAGGTCAGGCTGAAATTCAGGCCCTTTGGAAGATACAGGTATAGTAATAAAGAATTTTGGTAGGTTTCTACTCATCTACGCGTTTCTATCTTTTCGGGTGCCACATGGCCACATGTATATTTTTATTTATGATACAGTATTGGTAAAAGGTTTTGGTTCAAAACGCCCCCTCGCCGTTCCATCCTCTTGGGGTTGCTTGGCCATAACCTAAGTGGGCTACACCTAGAGGTGGCCCGCGGGTCTACATTGGACCTTGGGTTTAGGGTTATCCCAGTGTGGCAAAACCCTATCTTATTGCTTCGGCCTGGCATTGCTTTAACTGGGGGAGTCTGACTTGGTCCTCCCCTCTCTTGATTGACATTGCTGCCGTCGCTTCAATATTTGAGCTCTACAATTTACACTGAACTGCCAAGCGCTGGTGTATTTGATAATTTACATTTTTGAACAATTCGCCTTCTCCATTTCTCTACCACCTGATCATACAACTGGTTGATTTTCCTGGATTGGCTTGATCGCGTGGTTTAATTTGGACGCTTCTGCAGGTGGGCATACACCTGAGCCTTTTCTGGATTTTTCGACACTGAACTGGTAAATCCCTGGTGTCGTTGATTGCTTACATTTCACAATTTATGTGTTCATTTTTGCTTTTATTCCTCATCTTGATTGTGGGCTTCGACTTTGTGCAAAATTCCATCCCTGAGTTCTACCCAGAGGCGGAGGTTCCGCCGGCAAAGAGCACTTGCCAGGCATACGTGGCATTTGCATTGCAAGAGGGTTTTGGTTCTTGGGAAAGGGGCACTTCAGCGCCTCTACAGGAAGCTTGCAAGTCATCACTCAAAGGATCCCACTTTTTTGAGAAGGATACGGACAGAAATCAAGAAGCAGGGCAGAATCATGGAGCAAGAGCTCTATCCGTGGCGCTGCACAAAGTGTCAGCGCATCAACAAAAAGATAGCAGAGAAGTGTGCTATCTGCAGTGCACATTGGTCGACAGGATTACGTCACAGTACAGAACCCAAGGCGCATCAGGCATCGATGTATCGAGATGCATGGCCGCCGCAAGAGCAGCACTACGCCTGGGAAGACTGGGATGCAGAAGACCGATCGTGGAATTGGCAAGCAACGCAAAGACGTGTGCAGAGCCGCTCACACAGCTCTCGTTCAATGAGAGGATCACAAAGTCCACGAGGACGCAAAGGGAAAGGTGCTGGGAAACATGCAAACAAAGGCAAGCGCAAAGATGCAGCCTACAATACAGGAGGGGACGATGGGATTGGAGGTACAAGTTACAGCAATTCACCATTTGCCCCACTGGCAACCAGCATGCCACCATGGCCAACTACGGAGGGGGCGCCACAGGCCCTGATGCCCTCGGTTGCCATGGCTTCCAATCCCAGTACGGCCGAACAATTGGCACAGAAAAAAGAATGTGTAGCTGCACTCAGAATTGCATATCCAGATGTCAACGCTGCACCAGCCGAAACCAAAGATCTCATCGAGAAGATGGATCGAGACATAGAAAAGCTGGAATCAGACAGCAACAAGTTTGTTACGAAGAACATTCATTCAGCCACAACAGCGCTAGGCAAAGCGCAGAAAACACTTACAGAGACGCTGGAAGCCAAGAAGGCCCATCGCAATCGATGGATCAAGCATATTACAGAAGCAGTGACCACATGGCAATCACAACTGCAAGAGTTCCAAAAACAGCAGGCAAAATTCCAAGATGTGGCAGCCAAGGCCAGATCAGACATCGAGTCAGCCAGATCAGCCATACAGACCCTGTCATCCAAGGCGTCGCAGGCAACATTAGCTGCCATGCCACCTCTGACTGCGGTAACAGCAGAACAAGAGGAAGGGAATCCAGAAGCGGACAGCGAGGAGTTGAAACTCCAAGGACAGTTACAAACAGTCCTTCAGAACTGTGCTGCGGCGTTGAAGATGGAGATTCCCGATCAAGACCAGGAAGTGGAAGACCTCACGATGGAAGACGAAGAGCGCGACAAAAAGCGCCCTCGATCTCGATCTATGCAACCATTTGGTGGTCCTGGTGGTATTGGGGAAGCTGCGGACCTCAGCAAATCCTGAGTGAGGGCGGTGCAGAGCTAGTGCGTAGCCATAGCTTGCATGGCGCCGATTTCCAAGCTGAATTGGTTGAGGCCTATACATCGATGCCAACGATGTGTGCAGCAAGCCAATCGCAGCTTACCAGTTTTGATACCCATCAATTCCTCCATTGGCAACACTCCATTCAATCTGAATACAATTATCTCAGTCCCTTTGCTGCAGTCATGTCGGCTTGGAAACTAGGATGGAATGTTTTGTGTGACCAAGTCGAAGCTCATACCGGTATAGGCTGGTTTGATGATGGTGACTCAATAGTTCAAGGGAAACAAAATAGAGATCATTGCAAGAATCGCTCTGAAGGTTGCGTACTGCCCAATAGTTGCTTCCGGAAACACTCAGAACGAACAACTCGATCATCCAAGAGTGTCAGATTTCACAAGAAGATTTCTATTCACATTGGATTAGAAGATGAACTTCAGATGCAATGTGTGCCTATGAATACTTTTGCACTTGCTGATTGGACTGAAAAACCATGGACCAAGAAGGCTGTCAAAAGTGCTGGTGACATTGCCAGACCCACTACAAAGAAAATTGTGAAACCATCTTTCTCCCAAGCACGGTTGACGGATGAGCATGATGACATCCCAAGAAGGGTTGCTGCCGAAAGCACTGAGCCCCCCAACGCACAGCGCAATCGACCACAACAGGTCCAGCCGCCTGATTTTGCCATTGACATTTTTGGTCTGCCAGGTTTTTTAGCGTTACCACATGACTTCCTGATGGAAAACAGTTTCCTAATCAGAACCTGGTATGTTCACCATTTTCATCACCCACGCTGGGTAGTGCCACGGTTTGTTGAGCTCGACCATCGATGGGTGCTGTGGCAACGCGAAATTGCGTCTGCATGGAGGGACATGCTTCAACCAAATGAGGATGTACGATATTTCACGATCATGCCAGACCCAGATCGTAGCTACATACCCAGACAAGCTGTTGCAGATGTCATTGTTGTGCAAGGTATTGATGCAGACAGATCAGCAGGTCTGTTGACGGTGCATCAACAGAATGCACAAGGGCATATTAGGCCATTTGCTCTAGCGATCTCACTTCCTGATGAGGTTAGCGGTATTGGCCTGGCTGCAGCAGCAGACATTTCACATCTTTGCAATACCCAAAACTGCAATTTTTATTTCAGATGGCAACCGATCCCATTCAGCTTGATTCCAGCCCACTACATGCATGATGGCCATGGGTTCTCTGTGCATATTACCCCAAGGGTAAGACAAACTGCCAGGAGTTCCGGAGAGTCAAGTCCATCCCATACTAGAGCTGCTGCAACTGTAGGGAGGGGACACGATCAAGCTGAAGAACGAAGCAATGGTCAGTTGTCGCAGGCACCAGCAAACGCTGAAGATGACGACTCTGAACACACAACTGGTACGCCCATTCCTGGATCTCCCACGCAATTTGAGCAGTGGCAAGGAGTCCAAATTTACAGGTTGAACCGGCATGTTGTTCATTGTTTTGTCCGATGGGGCACATACAATTCGATCCTGTATGACATTTCACGTTTCCTCAGAGCACCTCTTAGGAATCTGATTGGCATTCACAATATCCAAGCCATTCTTGCAGGACAACATGAAGCTGAAGATTCAGTCATATTGCAATACACGGACGATCTTGCACTTGGTTCCACTGAACAATTAGTCATTCTCGATGTGGAAGTCCATTTTCAGGTACAGCCTGTTAGCTGGATGAGGGCACCAGAAGTGACGAGAAGAGTGCACAGAATTGTTCCACAGATTGCGAGACCTTTTGTGTTAAGGATTGCAAGACTCACCAACTACTGTTTCCTTCAAGGGGACAGATGCCTTGTCTTCCTGAACAATGAATTGTGGCCGGAGCAGGATCAGAGTGTCAGACGTATCCAGCATGGTGATTATTTGAGGGTTGTCGCTACTCCACCACTAGATCATGCTGTTTCAACGGAGGCTGCGTTGAATTTTGCGATCACAATTGATGATGCAGAAGCTGACATCGTTAGAGACTGTACGACTGCACCAAGACGCCAGCAAGCACTTTCTCTTGTCCAAACCAATGCTGAATGCCGAGTTGGATTTGATCGCGATCATAACCCCTTGCATCTACATGTACATAGGTACCATATTGATGCAGATGACCATGAGGACGATGAAAATGAGTTGTTCTACCGGTTGAAAGATCGCTTTAGCCTGCAAGCGCTTGTTGAATGCTCGGATGAAGGACCAATCGCATATGTGACCACTTGGTTCATTGACCACCTCACAGCCCCTAGATGTGAGACATACCGGAGCGTAAGACTGGTTGGTCAGGAACTTGGAAATTGGCGGAGACAACTGATTGAAACGTGGGCGGATCATGTGAATCCCTCCATCCCAGTTCACATTGCTATTGTTACGCCACAACCTCCAGCTACTGAAACTGAAACCACGCTTGTCCATATTTTGCTTGAACAAAATTCAGCACAGGCAACACATGCAGCTGGTGTCCTTTCAACCATCCGGCAGGATCAAGATCATGCATTTGTCAATCATGTCGCTGTCTCCATTGGAAGTACGGCCACATCACGGCATGTTTTGCAGAAGATTCACCTGGTTGATTTGTGTGTCTTACGACGTTGTCTTGTCAAATACGGCAACACAGATTTTGTCCCAGGTAACCTTGAAGAGCTAGGTCCTGCATTCAACATTGTTGTGTCTGTGGCACCTTTGCGAAATGATGGATGGATTGTGCCTGAGCAGCTTTGGACCCCAGGAATGGCTGCCGCAATGGATGCACACACATCCTCCACTCCATTCATTGAGGATGATGTAGTTTTCACCCAAACAAGCCTGGAGATCCAACCCAAAGTTTGCAAACCTAGCCCACATGGTCCCATGGAATCCCGAGGTATTCCAGTGATCCACCCGGAATCAAATCCGAGGCGTCGCATCCGACCCTTGCATGATGGAGCAGAAGATTGGATTACACCAATTGGAGAATTGTTCCCCTTGTATGGAGTCCACAACGCATGGGACAATGTAAATTTGTTGCCAGTCAAAACATGGTTTGTTCACCATTTGAGACGGACAGCTTGCTTGCGACCGAGGGATATCCAACTCAGTGATCATCCGATCATGTGGATTGAAGAACTTCGGAATGCTTGGATGGACCTCTTGGATCCTAGACTGCCCTTCTCAATACATGTGGTCAAGCCGCGACCCCCACAGTTCCGCTCACAGAGACATGCTTGTCATATCATTCTGGAGCAAGGTCACCAGCCTTGTCCTTACGGCCCTTTTTGAAGGACCTACGCACGATGCCATCACTCAGGGAGCATACTCTGTGGGACAGCCACTGGCTCTACCACACATTATTGAAACTATGGAAATCAGTTTCTTTTGTGCACAGCGAAGCTGTACGCTCACACACATGGGTAGAGTGATCACCAATGAAGTCCCACTGGCTGTGCGGTCAGGAGACAGTGTCCAGATTAGGGTTGCAGCACCGGAAGCTGCCCAAGGAGATGTGGACCCTACGGAACACCTTCATTTTGAAGACCTCACATTGATGCAACGGCCTGCACCTTCACAACCGAATAGGCCAAGTAGATGGAGACATGCAGGTCGAATAGCGAATGAAGGGCAAACTCAGAGGTGTGGAGAGTTTCAGTTTGACCCGATGGCACCTGAATATCAACCCAATGTTCCTACCATTTTGACGCAGTCTGAATTTGTGCAAACTCTGCACTCATCTTGAATCACGAATGCGTTTTCATGGGAAGATGAATCACCGTCAACAAATGTTCTGGTTTGGTTTGTAGATCACAGGTCAGCTCAACCAAAATGCTACATCCCACGCCTTGTGCGATTGTTTAGTGATTTTACGGATTGGGAACATCAAATCCGACAAGCTTGGTATGATTTGATACAACCTGATGTTGAAAGCGAACTTTCCGTTGTGTCACCTGCACCGCCAAGGATGGAGCATGGAGTGACATCCCATGTCATCATTGTGCAAGCCCCAAACGTTGAGTGGTCTACATCGCTTGTCTCAGTGTCTGATTACCGCTTGGGCCCAAATCCTTTGCGCATTGCCATCACCACCCTTGAACATGTGACCTTTGAGCAAATTGTCCATGGAGTCCACTATGACGATCTTTGCATACACCGGCAGGAACCGGTGCATTGTGATATCTGGTACCAGCAGCTGCATTTGTTGCCAGGTCAAAGAATGCCTTGCTGGACGGGCTAGTTTCGTGCTCCATGTCAGCAGGTACAGACAACAGCCAATAGGCCAACCAGAAGGGGACCACCAGGCAATGCTTCAGACATTTGTGCGGGCACCAACAACCAACCCAACACGATGCTCTGAGGATATCCATACGCATAAGATCAGAGTGGATTTCGAATCAGCGCAAATGGCACTGCAATGGCTTGATGCTCATTTCACTCTCCCAACTTATGATATCGAAGCGCAACTTGACCCGGTTGCTTGTTGGTTACCTCAATGCCTTGACTGGATCAGACAGGATTGGTATGATTGGGAAGGACCAGTTGAGTGTATCCGTGTCTATTATGATGGCTCATTTGAATCTAAGACTGACAATTCTGGGTCAGCCACTGCAGCATTTGTTCTACAGGATGGAACTTGGAAGTTTGCTGGGGCGCTATCAGTACAGCAGCATAAGCCGAAGTTTGAATCCTACACAGCTGAACTCACTGCATCTCTCATTGCGTGCAAGCAGGTTTTTGACCTTGTGAAAATCAATGCAGAGGTTTTTTCAACCTCACCTGCGGTTGAGTTTATGTATGATTCACTCTCAGTGGGTAAGCAATCAGAAGGCCAGTGGCAGGCAAGACAGGATCCAACCACATGTCATGCCATTAGAAGCCTTGTCAGGGTCATTGAAAAACGTTGGAAGGTTAGCTGCCAGCATTTCCATGTTACCGGACACAGCGGCGACCCGGGGAATGAGCTTGTTGACACCCTTGCAAGATGTGCTGCCCAGGGCAAACCGTTGCAAAATTGGAATGCCTTCCTTGAGCAGATCACACAGAAGAATTTTGTTCAATCTCTGGAATGGGTATGGGCATTATTTACTTCACATTTGGGATCCGCTTGGCAATCAAACCAGCTGGAGTTACCAACCAACTCGACCACCAATCCAGACAGCACTAAAGTCTTACCGTTTGGTGAGGCGACATCGACAGACGGTCATGGAAATGTCAAGCTTCACCTGCTTACCTGCAATGTCCTTACCCTACTCCCAGGGCCACATCAGATGGAAGCATGGGGGGCTGGAGGACCTACCAGATTGCAAATCATGTTGCGACAATTGAAACAAGCAGAAATTTCGGTATTTGCTTTCCAAGAAACCCGATTGAGAACTGACTTGAAATTGAGGCATGAAGATTTTATCCTGTTTCACGCACCTGCTAATGACCGAGGCCATTTCGGTATCATGGTGGGAATTGCCAAGACCCAGGCATTTGCATTTCATGATAATGGTAAGCCACATGACCAAGGTTGGCTTGAGGAGTCACAAATTGCTGTCATTGCAGCCGAGCCACGCCTTCTGATTTTACGAGTCTGCAATGAATTCCTCAAAGTCATCATCGTTGCTGCACACGCACCACATACCGGAGCAGCCATCGAAGATATTGAGGATTATTGGCAGCGAATTGATAGACACATTGGCTCGAAATACAGCAGCTGGCCAAAACTGCTTTTAGCAGATGCGAACAGCCGAGTAGGTGACTCACCTAACAACCACATTGGACCACATGACGCTGAGAGATCATGCCCCAAGAGTGATGCCTTTAGTCACTTTGTTGCGCAGCAGCATTTGTTTTTGCCAGCCACATTTGCGGATATTCATGAGGGGCCATCAGGTACATGGAAACACCCAAATGGCACCTGGACACGGAATGATTTCATTGGGGTTCCGTTTGAATGGCCGCTTACACAGTGTCTCTCTTGGACTGATATTGAAATGGATTTTTCGCTCACCAAAGATGATCATCGGCCTGCTCGAGCACTCTTGAGATGGCCAGCGGCAACCAAATCACAGAACCTTCAAGCACAAAGGATTAAAGCATGTCCTGCCCAGCTCTGCCCTAATGCAATTAAGTCTTTGCTTGCAGATCCGATCAATCAGAGTGCAATTGATGTCCACACGCATTTTGGTATCCTCCAAGACTCACTCGCTTCATGCACGAGGTCGACTGAACCTCTGCATTTTCGTAAGCCGCAGAAACCGCACATGACATCTACCACATGGGAACTTGTATGTGCTAAGAAGAAGTGGAGGTCCAATTTGGCAAGATGTCAACGACTCCAAACGCGCACTACCATGCATTTGCTTTTCGCTGCCTGGCGACACGGCATCCGTGGGATATGTTTCAAGCAGGAAGCCCATTCCTTTGATGCAATTTTGAGCCAACTCGACCGTGATGTTGCGATTGCCCTTCACAATTTCCGCACCCTGGGGATTCAAGTTACGCAAGCCACCAGAAGAGATGACATTGTGTTTTATCAGAACCTTGCACAAGAGAGCTCTAGGTGGTTAGGCCCTTCCGAAACCAGGCAATTTTGGAAAGTCTTGCGACGAAGTTTGCCCAGATTTCGCCAAAGAAGACGAGGTTTTGATCCGTTGAGCATCGAACCTCTTGAGGATCAATGGATGTCCCACTTCACACAGCTTGAAGTAGGTGAACAGATGCACCCGGCCGAACTTTTGCACGAATGTCATGAAAGACAAAGACAAACAGCACCAGCACAGACACATTTCGATATTGCAGAGCTTCCCTCATTGATGCAACTTGAAGATGTGCTCAGACAGACAAAGCCGCACAAGGCCACAGGCCACGATTCGTTGCCTTCAGTGCTTTTTCGTAATCATGCGTGCGATCTGGCTGAGGCGTTTTTTCCATTGTTGCTCAAAATGATGGTCTGGCAACAAGAACCATTTGCAGGTAAAGGTGGACCCCTTGCAGTCATCCACAAGAAAGGCAACCACCTTGTTGCTAGCAATTACCGCGGTATCATGTTGTTGCCTACCTTCACCAAGAGGGTACATGCACTGCTACGGACACAACTCATGCAATTGCTTGAACGCCAACGACCACCAGGTCAGCTGGGAGGATTTAGCCATCAACAAGTCATGTATGGATCGCAGTCCCTACAAGTTTTCGGACGCATTATGGATACACTGAAGCTCACGTCGGCAGTGTTATTTTTGGATTTGGCCACTGCTTTTCATCGGCTTGTCCGAGAATGGGTTTCTGGCGTGCACGTGCCAGCTGACTTGCTTATTGTCTTCCAAGCATTGGAACAGGAAGGGTTGGATGTGGCTGAAATGTGTGAACGCATACACATGCCATCGCTGCTTGAAACACTGCGCGCACCTCCCTTCCTTATCCAGCTCATGAAGGACATACATGCCAGCACATGGATGACCATCGGTAGCAGACGATTTGCCAATACCAAAAGAGGCACAAGACCAGGAAGCCCGCTTGCGGATTGTGTTTTTCACATTTTGATGGCAGACATTTTACACCAGCTTGATGACTGGATTCAGAGACAAGAAGATTTTCAACGTATTCTCGCTGAATACGACATTCCAGGTGGCTTTGTGGCATGGGCGTACGATCTTGCCATCCCCTGGGCAACCACCAGAGCGGCGGATATGCCCAAGGAACTGCGTAGGATCTTGCAATTTGTGCTGCAACTGTTCGAGAAGTACGGGTTCCTACTTAATTTGGAGAAGGGCAAGACTAGTGCAGTTGTCACTTTCCGTGGGAGTGGTGCCCCACAGATGAGGCAGATGTACCAGCTCAATGCCAAACCTGGGGATAGCTTCACGCTTGAGGGGAGAGAAAAGCAGATTTTCCTTCACTATGTTCCAAGCTACAAGCACTTGGGTACGACGTTTGCCGCCAATCACAACCTGGAAGTTGAAATACAGCAAAGAATTGGCCTTGCTCAAGCCGCATTTGGACAGATTGCGAAACCTATTCTTTGTAACAGGCATCTTCCCGAAAGTACTCGAATCCAGTTGTTTCATTCCCTCATCGGCACTAAATTGTTCTTTGGTCTTGGCGCCTGGCAAACGCCAACCTATAGACAATGCGCCAAGCTACGTGCCTTCCTGCTCAGATTGCTACGCAAGGTTCTCAGGCTGAAGCCAGATCAAGTAGCATCCATCCCCGCTGCCGAAATCCTCCAGAGAGCACGTCAATCAGAACCTCGGGTCAGACATGCAGTTGATAGGCTGTTGTATGCACAACGTTTGTGGGAACATGGCCCTGCGGAACTGCAGCACATGCTCCACCGTGAACATGCCCTCTGCCCCAACTCATGGATGCATGGACTCCTTGCAGATTTGGAATGGTTGCAAAAGCTTGAGCCTCACTTGCCATACAAGCCCCCAGTTAACACTGAAGATCTCACTGATCTCTTTGATTATTGGCAGGGGGGACATAGAGAATGGCAGAAGAGAATCAAGGCCGCGCTGCAACGCCACCTCCGTCAGGAAGGGATGATGCATCAGATGCATAGGATGCATACCCAGCTCTTTCAAATTTTCAAGGACCAAGCCACATTTCTCAATGATACCTTTGTTGATGATGTTACGAAGCATGAATATGTTTGTTTCTGCAATCGAACATTCACCACCCCTCAGGGACTTGCTTCGCACAAGAGACTTGCTCATAACATTGGTGCCAGAGAAAAACACCTCATTGACGGGGCAACTTGTCCCTGCTGTCTGAAATTCCTGTGGACGAGACAGAGGTTATATCAACATCTGGCGTACATCCCTAGAAAAGGACAGGTCAATCATTGCTTCCAGTCACTGCAAAGAAGTGGTTTTCAAGTGACAGATGAGTGCTCCACTGTAGTGAGCGACAAGTTGGCAGGTCTGCATCGCACTGAAGCCCTCCAGGCTATGGGGCCAATACCCCTGTTCAAAGATAGCCGTGAGAGAGATCTCAGGAGCACCCTAGCCAAACTGGCGCAGTGTGAGAATCAGTTGCACATTGAGCAGGTACCAGATGATCCTGAGCAACACCAAAACCTTTTTTGGGAACGACTCACGGCACAAACACAATTGTGGTTTCAACGATTCCAAGATGGTGGCTTCGATGCTGACACCATCAAGGAGCTACCTGATGCATGGTTGGACCAGAGTGCAGATCAAGACCCCCGATTTGGCATTTGGCTTGAATCAGTCTATATCAGTTGGAGGGAAAAGGTCATGCCAGATATCCTTGCCGAACTCATTGATGGCGAAGCTGAGATGCTGATCGAGCAAGCTTTTACAGACATGATCTATGAGTTCCCACGAATGCAGCTGTTGACTGAAATCACGTTCTTGAGGCAGAAAATCCGTAGACTGGAGACGGAACAACATGTGTTGTTCCCACACCGGACAGTCAAACGGGGATCAGCCAATGCGAAGGAACGTATCTCTTCGGCACTCCATATCCCAGCAATTTTCAATGAACAGGATTCATGGCTGCAAAAAATTCGGAAGATCAAATTTGACAACATACCGGAGGAGAAGGTTATTCCTGCCACAGTTGATGCCATAACTGTGAGACCGGTTTTCTTGGTAGTTCACCTTTTCAGTGGACGTAGGCGCAGCACGGATATCCATGCGTGTCTTGAAACATTTGCTAGCCAGATGGGATTTAGGGTTCAAATTTTATCCCTCGACACTGCAGTTTCTGTTCACTTTGGTAACTTACAATATGGGCGCAGCACTTGGAAGCACTTAGCCAATCTCTACAGATCTGGCCGAGTTTCAGCGACTATTTGCGGAGCACCCTGTGAAACGTTTTCAGCTGCCAGACACCATAAACCTGAAGGGATTTCAGAAGCAGATGCTCAGAAGTGGCCGCGTCCTCTTCGTAGCACGGAGAGATTCCTGGGACTTCCGGGCCTTACTTTCCGGGAGCTTCGCCAGGTGGCTCAAGGTTCTGAATTCTTCTTTCAAGGTATTTTTGCGGCGGCATGGTCATTACGTTTTGGAAGTTTGTATTTGAGTGAACATCCATGGATGCCAGAAGATGAGCAGAAAGTCAGTATCTGGACCTCGCCATGGGTCAAGTTGCTGTTACAACTGCCTCAAGTGAAGCTGCACCGCGTCTGCCAATGGAGATGGGGGGCTTCAGCATCCAAACCGACAGGAATATTGGCCATCAATTGCCCATCCTTCCTCTCCTCCATTTACAAGAGACAAATCCCTAATGCAGAGAAACCGCTGAAAGTTGCCATAGGACGAGATGAGGTGACAGGAGAATTCAGAACTGCTGTCCTCAAAGAATACCCAGCTGCTTTTTCGAACGCTTTGGCGGGGGTTCTCGCCGATCAATTCGCACTTGCGGCTCGTAGGGTTTCTTTCTCCATTTCAGATATGGCAACCCCTGAGTCTGAAGCATGGTTGCAGGACGCGCTTGCATCTTGTAAAGACATACGAGCTACTGCACATTGGATGCCAGACTTTCAGGGATAGGCTTTTGTACCCCTAATTAAGTTTGCTCGCAAGGCGGAGCATGCACGGCAGCAAGGAACAGATCCTTTTCAGTAGCGAATGAAAAAATGAAACAGTATTGGCAAATTATGATATATGCATATAAAAATAAATTCCCCATGAAATCCGCATTAAATCTCTATGCAGCTTGCAACTCTTTTGAAACAAAACCATCTGCAGTCATTAAATAGTCACTGCCGGTCGTCGCTTGATCATCTTCTGGCCCGACCGGGAAGTTTCCGGCCAATGTTCGTTTTTTTTTTTTTTAAGGCCCTTGGACTTAGCAATAAAACCACACATGATTTAATCATGAATAGGGATTTCATGGCAGCTCAGATTCGATGAGATCTCTAAGATCGAGATTTGAAGCATCTGTGGGATTGACATCCAGAAAATAATCATGAGGCACCATATGTAGTTAATAAAAAACTTCATGATGAGCTGTGGAATCACAATAAGACTCATAGTCTCATAATCATCTCAACCCTGTGCAGGTTCTGAATGATGGCTAGCGGCCTAGCGGCTAACCCTAGAGGCCCATATACTCTGCAAGTTTTGTGTCATCTTGCCAGTGAGAATGAGATTCATCCAAAATGGTTACAAGTAAACAAAATGAATTGGATCTCCTCTCCTTACTGTCTTATCTTTTAATTTATACATACGTATTTATACCCTTTCTTTATCTCACAATAAACAGATCATTAAACATTCACATGTCCAAACGATGAGAGGAAGGGTGACCCCAAAAGTCTCTAGGAACCGTTCTTCACCTCTGAAAGATGCCACGAACGGTTCGTCACAGCCCGCCATTGACTTCAGTTTTGGGAAAGCCTATTTATGGTGACTTCAATCGAAAGATCCCTTTAATTTGCCCTCTGGTAATCTAACATAGCTATATGCAAAATGGCCGATTGATGATTTACCTGTGAAACATGGTCTGGTTGGTGGTGTCAACCCCTCTGAAAAATATGAAAGTCAGATTGGATCATCATCCCAACTATTGGGGAAAATAAAATTCATGTTCCAAACCACCAATCAGTGGTGATTCTTCGTAGCAAGTGGTGATTCCAACGGTTTCCCATGTGCCCCGGCTGCCCCGGCTGCCCCGGGCTCTCGAACGCTGAGTTGATCCGCCAATTTCTGTCGGATGTCATTGGCCACGCGATGAATCTCCTTCTCAGCCTGCAGTGGCACGGGAGGCACCTTTAATGTATAAGAGAAACGTTTGTATTTGAGCACGTATTTCCTTGTATACATATATATATAATATATATATAATATATATATGTATATACGCCTATATAGCCTTTATATAGCTGACAAATATTTATAACCAACACATGTTTACAACAATTACATCATATATATATATGTATATATATGTATATATATATATATATATTATAAATACAATATGACTATGGCATAATATAACATTACAATACATTACATGCAGTAACCAACAAAGGTATGGTCTATAACCAACCAAACGTTTGAGATACAACAACCAAAATGAGGACCGAACCAACAATTAGTTTTCCTCTTAAACCAACACTGGGAATAATATGATGAAAATCAACAAAATGTAGTACATGTCTACCAAAATTGTTAAGATATGTTAAGATAAGCGAGAATGGCGAGTGAATGTTTGAGAGAAAGGGTACAACGCACAATTGATCCGGGAACCGTGATGGATGTCGCCAGTTGAAGCTATGAATGTTCATCCCGGTAATCCTAAATGGACAATAGTCCGTTTAATCATTAATCTATATGACTGAGAATCACAATATATAATCATTAACTGGTTGATGGTTTCAACCATCTTGAAAAATATTAGTCAATGGGAAGGATTATCCCATATATTATGGAAAATAAAAGCCATGTTTGAAACCACCAACCAGATTAATTAATCTCTATGACTGAGAATCACAATATCAATAAAGGGGTTAACTTGAAGGTGGGCAACAACCTATGTATAACTGTGGCAAACATCCCATTTATAACTGAACTAATCATCTAATCATGGTAATCTTCACCATATACCAACTGAGATACGGTCAACCCTGGGTTGTTGAACTGCGGTGTCGTCAACCGGCTTGTCTGAAAATTGGCTAGCCCCCATTGCCATGAATTTCGGTATATCATGGTATACCCCATTATGAAGACAAACCCATATTTCATGTTGTTGCTTATATCTCATTATATCAAATTCCATCGCATATCCACATAACATGGTTGATTTTATGCCTCCATCTTTTTTGGCTCACTCATCAAATCCTATTAAATCCCTTGTTTCATGATTAAATTAGTTTTACTCCAAAATAAGGCATATGTTGGCTGGTGACATCACGGTAATTCCCTCCTGTTGATGCTTAAATTCAGAGAAGGAAAAAAACAAATCCGATTAAATGACCATTAGATCCCATCAAATCATCATAAATCCATTTACCATCTGGTTATTTAACATGGCCATGAAAAATCCCTCATAAATGGAGGTTTCTAGCTGGGGAAATCATCTATTTCTATGGGCCATCTATACCATGGCTATGTTAAATAACCAGAGGGTAAATCATATAGTAAACTCAGGTAAGTCCCAATTTTGCCCCGTGACCTCCCTGCGTTTTTTGCCCAACAAAAAATGGAGGCCTCTTCCATCGCGCAGGGAGACAACTCAGAGACATCGACCTTCAGGCGACCAAGGGTAGATTGAACCAACCAGATCAATGGTATATGTATGGATTAATCTGAGTAAATTTGGGGCCTCAATCCATACTGGTTGGTGGCTTCAACCCCTCTGAAAAATATTAGTCAGTTGGGATGATTATTCCCAATATATGGGAAAATAAAAAATGTTCCAAACCACCATCCAGCATATTATTATAGTGGTATATCTGGTTAGTGAAATATATATACTATAATGGTATCTGTACCAGATGCAGGTAAATTGAATCATATTTCACTAACCTGAATAGTTCGGCCATGGCTGGGGATGATTTCCCATATAAAAACCATGATTCCAGTGTTCGGGAGAATAGGGTTTGGTCGTGATGAAATTTACCCAGATGTATGGATTAATATGAAAATGATGTCAATGGTTTATTGTTGGTTGATTTAATGGTGATTTTCATAATGATCATATTCATATACCAATCTGATTTAAGGTTTTTTTTGATCAATGTGGATTTAATGTTGATCTAATGGTGATTTGATAGGATTTAAAATGGGGTTTAATGATGATATACTGGATTATGTCATGGGGATTTGGGATTTCGTGGGGATGTCATGGGATCTTTGGTATGGTTTGGTGTGATTTAATGGGATGAAAATGGGCTGCCATGGGTGTTAACTAACAGGAAAGTGGGATGTAATAAGATGTAATAAAGAAACATGAGGATTGATAATGGTTGATAGTTAGCTGATTTGGGGATGTTCTCGAAAGGTCACATACTCATGGTTTTTGTTGAAAATCAAGTTGGTGGGACTAGCCATAATGATTTTATCATCAACCATTGGGGATCTTATGATAAAATATTGCCTTTCATGGTCATGTTAACCAGCAAAAATGTGGATTTTCCCAGCTTGCCAGAGGGGATTTAATCCATGAAGAATGGATATCTAGCCAATGTGGTTGATACCTACAATAAGTAAGGTTCATGGTGGATATATCTAATTACTGCTAAAAGGTGTTATAAAGCAACTTATTATGACTGGTGGGCACTATCTTGCAGGTTTGAAACTACAAAAAAAATGATAATCACAGGGAGATAAGCACCAAATATCGTAGATATTGCAAAGCTTGATATCAGCAGAAAAAACAAAAGAACGTCACCATTCGAACCATTCGGGATCACATCTCAACTGCGAAGGCAGTCATGCTTCAGCGGTAAGCGACTTGTGTGACATACAAGTGGATCTCTCAACAATCGGTCAAATAGGTCGGTGGTTTCAACCATCGAGATAACAATGGTACTATATGATATATAACAAACGATAGTCATTCTGCATCACCATCATCATCATCATCATAATCATAAACAACCTTTAGTATGTGAAATGTCCGGCCAGTGCCGCACAAAAAACACTCCCTAGGCGTTAAAATTACCTAGCCCCGGAAGATTCAGGTAGCCCACAAGGAGCGTTTTTTGAGACGCGTCGGAGATTCCACCAATTTCCACCATCCGTAGGACTCGTACTTTTTAAGCCAACCGTTGTCATGCACCAAATAATATACACCCTGGTTGTATAACATAGCTATGGTATAGATGGCCCATTGATGATTTGTGGTGAATTATATACCCTCTCAATTTCAATGGGTAAATCCACTATTTCGACTGGGCCATTTAAACAATAGCTTTTGTATGTTTACCAGGCCGGGTAAGGTGATCTGGCCCATAGTTTTCCATAACAAAACCGTCCGACAAGATCATACTTTTACCCTGGGACACACAGATTTTTTTGGAGCCCCTTTGCGGTTACCAATCAGTTCGCGGAGCACCAATCTGTGGCTAATCGGCTGGATACCCTCTGGTAAACTAACATAGCTATGGAAAACCACCATTTTTAATAGGAACACTCACCATAAGTTGCCATTTTCAATAGCTATGTTAGTTTACCAGAGGGTACCAGGCTTATTTGTTTGTTGTACTTTCAAAAAGTACAGCAGATGATATCTTCTCTCTTTATGGCTGAAAAACACATGACATCACAAAGCCCCTATGCTACTGTTGTCCGGAAATCTCCTTGTAGCACTATATGACATTTCTGGCAAAAACATTTGAAAGAAAAGCAACATAGATATCATCAACCAGATATCTATACATTAATTACCCAAACATATCCCTATATGATATTCACTTAATTCCCAATAAATGATATGAACATTGGTAGGGATATATATATAGTGATTTTTTTCATTAACCAGTATCTTTTCTAGGGTAATGTTTATCATTACCCATATGCTCCATGTATGGAATATTTACCAACACTTACCCCATAAATCACCCAAATGTAGGTAAATATTCCAGCACCATGGAGCATTTGGGTTAGAATAACTCAATAAATCCTCTTAACCATTCACCCGTTCAACCCGTGAACCCTGGACCATCTGGACCCACCTGAATTCCAACCAGAAACCACAGCTCATCGCCTCAACGATCTGCCAGCTTTTCAGTTGGGGTGAAAAATGGGGATAGACCCAATCCACTTGCTTAGGAAATATGATTTACATAATAAATTAATATAATATATATATATATATATATTATACATATATGTATATATATATAGACTATATACCATCTGGTTATGTAACATAGCCATGGAAAGATCCACCATGCTATTAAGAACGGTAAACCATCTATTTCTATGGGCCATCAAAAAACCATGGCAATGTTAGTCATAACCAGAGGGTATATCAATACATTATCATCCTATTATCATCCCATTATTCACCATCGTTAACCATTAAATCACCATTTATAGTGGTTAAATCACCATTAACCAGAGAGTAATTCATTTCTGTATAGAATGTTCTTTGCAAAATCAGAGTGTTTCTGTACCGGCGAAGTCCTGATGTATCCTCAACAACCATCCACTGGTTGATCACCCATGACGGATCCTAACGGTGCTGCTAGATGAATGCTAACATAGAAGGGGTATATTGATGGGATCCATGGCACAGCATATATAGCAGCACCATACATGGATCCGTCATGGGTCATCATGTGTCTGACTTGGAAAACGGGCAATTGTTGGAGTATTCCCATTTATCCAAACTCATCCTATCTGTTGATTTGAAGTTTTTTTTTCGCGTCAAACAATGTTTATATAAAATACAGTCATGTTTATTATGTGTCGAGTCAACTTGGTTTTAATGAACCGTTCTTATCATCCATTTATCTCCCATCCAAACCTCAACATATACCTGTTCAGATCTTTCTGACTCAGACTCATCAAGTTTGAGCACACCATATTCTTCTCTTTCGGAATCAACATGTATCAAACCCAGACGTGAATTGGAAGTAATATCCTGTGAGAGCTGCTGAGCTGGGTAAGGGCCGAGTCATTGGATAAACAGTAGTTAAGGATATCAACAAGTGCACCAACATACTTACAATAGATTCAATATATATATATATATATATATATATTATATATAAAGCAGTTACTAATGTTGAGCATCATTATTGAATGATAAGTGATAGTAATGTTTTGTCAAATCTTGTTTTAGTACTTACCAATAACAACTATAGTTACGATGTTTCATTTTAGTGTTTACTAACAATCACAATATTGAAAATAAATCAGAATATAAATCACAAAACAACAATAAACCATCCCCCAGTCATCACCATTTTATAGGTGGTATAAACTTACCATTCCCAGTCATGGGTGGTTTAAAGCATTGTTTTACCCACATTAACAACATTAATGTCATTACTAATTATTAACATTAACCATCTAAAAGCCAGAGTAACCATTAATCCCCATTATATAACCATTAATAATGTCTTGCCCATTAATGGTATGTCCACTAACATTCCACCAACATTCCTCCGCGACATGTTGACCATGTTTTCGATCCACGGGTTCGATCTCCAGCAGGTCTCACTGTTGTTGGTTGAAAAGACTTACTGTGGATGGTTGGGAAATCCGGCAACCACCTTGGTTTAAACTCTATAAATAATGGGACAAACGGACAAACCATCAGCTGGTGCAAAATTTCGCAACCATCCACAGTTTATACATATACATATCCTAAACTTCAAAGTATCATACCCATGCAATCATACCCATGAAACATATCCTAAACTTCAAAGTATCCTAATGAAAGTGGTCCCTGCCAACCCCAAACAAATCAGCTCCCTCCGCCCCCAAAACATGTGAGGATCATAGCACTAACCGGTAACCCTGGGCAAATTTCACATAAGTTATAACCCACCGGACTTACACCAGGGTTACTCACCACTTAGCAGCTATCCCAGTCTCCATCCCAGTCTCAATCCCATGAAGTCCTTTTTTATTGTAGGTGAAATCCGTGAAATCCATAATCAAATGGCACCCGAATATGAAAAAACACAAAACCCCAAATGGCTAAATGGTCCCAATTATGTGGAAATTCCTGACTCATATTAGGGGGGGAAGGGATTAATCGTCATGGCTAATACATGCTAATACACCCCGGTTGACTGTGATCCAAGCCCCCAAAAAAAGGTCAATTTTCATCGGCGTCTGAGACTCCGTACCGCTGGCATGATTCCGGGCCACAGTCAACCCGTGCCTTGGAGTGTTGCCGTTCCTACACCAACCAAACGTATCTGCAAAGCTGTTGTATCATATTGCAACCAAAAATAATCCAAAATCCCCATTCTCCACAGTTACCATGTCGCCCTGTAAGACTTTGCATATGGATCAAAGTTATTAAGCCCGAATATAAGGGAGGTAAATTGGATGAAGAGGTCAAATCACTTTTTTTCATCCGCCATATGGCAATAATTTACCAATAACTGTTTGGAACAACCCTGTTTATATATCGTGGGTTACACCTTCATGGAATCCACATATCCGAGTATAAAATAGTATAAACATACATAATATCATAAAATATCATAAAATCATGATGAAGTCGGTTAAACACCTCTATAATATCCATTGGAGTCGGAAAAAATCAACATGTTGTGGGTCCACCAAGCGCACGACAGGTCTTCACAGGTCGCACCCGACATCTCTGAGAGGCCAAGCAGGTCAAGCAGGTTCAAAAACAGCTCGCCCGACCTCGGCTCCAACAGTCACAACAGGGCCCCCTTTTGCGAAGGCGAAAAGTCGAAACGCCAAAGATTTCAGTGGCTGAATTCTGTGGGTTTTATGGTAGATATATGTAGATATAACATGATATAACGAACTAGTTAATGGAGATTATAATGGTTTATAAACCAACAAACATATCTGGGGGGGCCATCCTGAAGGTCCATGACTGACTTTTAGTGCAGGCTGGTCATTTTTGGTATGAAACCACCCTCCGGAAATTTAACATCGCCATGGGAAATGGATGGAAATTGCCCATTTGCTTCGATGATTTACCTATGAATCATGATGATGTTCTACGGTAAACTGTCAACTTACCAGAGGCTATCCATTTTGGGGGTTGGTCATTTTGACACATATCCATATCCCAAAATCCACCAATTCAACTTTTCCTGTGGCATTGTCAAAGGGAATGTACAGTGCTTGTGTCACCCATTAAATGTCTCCTCGCCGCAAATGTCACCCACCGCGACGCATTTTATCCGCGAACTTTCGTTCCATCTTTGATGAACCTTTAAGGTGGTGCTCCCTCAAGGAAGTTGATTCATAACCCCCATCACTTATATATACATAAACACTTGTATAACTATTGTATAACTTATATCACTTATAAATAGAATCATAACTTATCTGGTTGGTGGTTTCAACCCTTCTGAAAAATCATGGAGTTCGTCAATGGGGTTAGGATTATCCCATATGAAATGGAAAATAATCCAAATGTTCCAAACCACCAAGCTGTTGAATCATCACTATTCATCACAAAAAACATGATCCAGCTGGAGAAATCCCAACTACCCTCTGGTAAACTAACAGTTTGCGAACTTGAATAGCTGGCCAGTTATAGTGAGTTTTCCCATCAAAAATGGTGGATCTTTCCATAGTTCTGTCAGTTTCCCAGTGGGTAAAATTGCCCAACGAAGTTGGATAAGTTGGTTTTTATAACTCCCATTTCACTATGGTTTTTATGGATGTTTATGGCAGATATAACGAACTAGTTCATGGGGTTATTTCAACCAACAAACATCACTGGGGGGCACTAAATCCCAACGAAATCCCCGTATTTTTTCCACCGAACACTGGGAGCTCGGGGACTTCCGCCGGTTCTCCAACACACCGGTGAAGGATTCGCCGGTCTTCACGGCCGTCCTGGAATCACCGGGGGGTGGTTTTTGTCCACCCCACAAAAAAGGGCCCAAAAAACATGGGAAAACATAGAGAACCAGACCGCGAACCAGGGGTTTAAGATGGTTTAAGATGGTTTAAGCTATCTAAAAAATATCTAGATTTATCTGATGTTGATCTTTTTTTGCTGAAATGCAAATTTGGTGGTTTTCAGCTATCTGAAGTGAACTTTGCAATCGGGGGAAGTCCATCATACTTGATCTCTGATCAGCTGGGGAGGTAGTCACCGACTCTTAGATTGCCACAACGATGAAACAGCCCAATGAATACTTGCCTCAATTCAATGTAGGGTTTTGACTAGGATTTTGCTACCTGGAAAACCAAGTGGCAAAAAAAACAGGGCACGAACGAAAGTTGCATAAATTTCTGCCACTGACGAAATAGTGGCAGTTTTTGCGTTCTAGGCCTTTGCGAAAACATTGGTAGTGGTTGCCCAGTCCTTCCATTTTTTTTGGCCAGAGCAAAAACA
>Ga0126342_10004114_pt1 | contig 24572 bp, 22 predicted proteins | sample Cyp1metagenome_FD_92528 | JGI IMG/M metagenome (GOLD analysis project Ga0126342, IMG submission 92528) | Coral microbial communities from Lord Howe Island, Old Settlement Bay, Australia - Cyphastrea 1 metagenome | ecosystem: Host-associated > Invertebrates > Cnidaria > Coral ...
ACAATGGCGCTGGGAGATGAACTCTGCAGACCTGCTGGCCAAAACGGGCCTCTACCTGGCAAAGCTGTGAGCTGAAAAAAGGAAAACCGAACTCGGAACGTTTTTGACCACAAAATGCTGGAAAGGTTGACGAAAGCAGCTTGCGATGAACTTTTTTAAGAAACTTTTTTGGACCCAGAATGTGCGTCTTGCTAGCACGAGAACGACGTTTTTGAGAAATCATGGGACGGTGAAAGATCCGTCGGGATGTATATGTATATATATATATTTCTTGATGGGGTTTTCTCCATTAGACCTCAACTGCCGTTTGCTGAGAGAATCTGAGAGGTGAGGTTGTCACTGCAACTGGATCTTCCTACCCCTATGGGATCTCCAACATAGTTGCCATGATCTTCTATTCAATCTATTCACATTGATTGACCCTCCAAGTCGGTTTTATTTTTAGACTATGGAAGATACAAAACCAGGCGCCATGGGCCATGGGCTGGTTTTTCGATGCCACAGCCATGATGGCTTGAATCGGCTTGAACATCGACCATTTCGATGTGGTGCACCTCTTGAAAATAAAAATTTCCCAGTATAACATGCTACATTTCGAGACCATCTGCGACCCATTTCTGCTCCGAGTCGGTAAGATTCTTTGGGATGCTCCGGGTCATCCCTTTCTTATGCGACCTCACTGGACGTCACAAATGTCCAGAACTATGCTGGGTTCATTTTTGTGTCTTGAGAAATGGGATGGTCTGAATTAGATGATTTGAGTGTTAGGGTATGTTTGAACTGTTAGATTGGTACTATCTGAATTCTCTTTAAGGTTTCTATGGTGGGACTTGCCACCTAAGTATACTAAAAAATCTCAAGTCCCCCTTTGCTTTAGCGCTCTCCCCCAGTTCTACCTTGCTTTATGTACTTTATTACCCCATGGATGTATATAGCATAGGTCCAACAGGTAACCGACAAAAAAACCATCCACCTTAGCTTGATTGTCTAGATCCCATGACATATTCCATGTAAAAAACATTTTTTTTTGGTTGGTTCAACCCTTCTTTTGTTGGTTAAATCCCCCATTTTTCGTTGGGTTCCCTGGGTTCCCCAGGACCCGGACCCATCACCTGCAGAATTTCGCCTGACCCTGGTCTGGTCCTCGGCCTTTCAATTCTTCGCCGTGCCGATCGGTTCTGGTGCCAAAATCATCGCTGGGAAGGGCGTCTTCAGGGAAACGCCGGAGAGGGAACACGACGTGGCAAGGGTGGGCTTTGAGGTTTCGCTGACGCTTGGCATTGTTGATGTTGTTGTGCACATATTCTGTAATATGGGAATAGATACTATTTTCATATTTCATTTTTTAGTTGTTACCATTATTGTTTTTATTCTCGCTTATTGTTCTTTTTGTGTTTTGATACGCGCATTTGTTTGCATATAAATCTAGCATCATGGAGAGTTTCAAGTTGCAAAGCCGATGCAGAACGGCCAAAACATAGCCATGGAAAATCTCCATTTTTAATAGGTAAACCATCTATTTCTATGGGCCATCTATACCATGGCTATGTTAAATAACCAGAGGGTAAATTCAAATCATCGTTTGTCAAAACTCATTTGTTCGGAACTTCAGAAACTGAGTTTTCTGGGGTGTGTACCCTTAGCCGTTGGAAGTTATCCACTTCGACGGGGTGTTTGGTGTAACCACTGGAATAGATGCCCTCGTTCCATGTTTTAGTTGATATGTTGAGGGTACTTCACCGATAATCCCAGAATCGTAAAAACACCCTATCTTTATCGTCCCATACATAAATCCCCCTACATCCACAATGGTTTCCGGGGGTATGTTGAATATTAGGGGGATGGGCCATTTTTTCCTTCCCACGGGCACTTGTAGATGAAGGGCGCCACCTGTTGGAGTTGAGTTGCCCGAGTGTTCCTGAGACCGAGCGTCCAGGAAACAAAGTCCGCGTGCTGGTGCCAGCAAACTCATGAAGTCGCACAAAAGAACCTTGACAAATGGCAATGGATGAAGTTTGGGGAGGTACCAACGAGTTGACCGAAGATTGGAGTTTTCAAGATTAACATAGGTTAACTCATCCATTTCCTTTTGGGTGATCGTTTTGACCACCCAAATGGCATGAGATGGGCAGTAATTCCCCAACATGAGCGGCATGACAATCCACATGTGACTGGGGTTACCTTGAGGTGGTTGTTCGCAAGATAAACCCAATCTAGTGGAGTATATCATTATATCATAGCCTGTCCAAGCCAAAAAGATCGAACCATATTTGAAGTTCCCACTTTTCAGCATTTCTCGACATTTTCTCTTGATGGTTGCTCTCTAGATTTGTTGCTGACCTGCCCAACGGGCCCTGCCCGGGCCTCCATTGGAAACGGATCCCAGGAGAACGTGGAACGTCGGGCTCAGGCATTGGAAAGCTGGTGGAGCTGCTCCCCGGTTTCCAGGTGACCTTGGTGACCGGTACCGCGTTGCGGCTCGGGGATTGTCTGAAAAAGATCCAGGCAAACAACTGAAGGGTAAACAAGAATAAAAACTGAAACTTCTATAGGGTTTTTACTAGCAGATGGGATAGAAATGGATATATCGTTGATAAATGATGGTTGGCTGATGAAAAATCAGGGTAAACAGCTTCAATTTGATGCTTGATCACGGGCGGGTACCTGGAGGATCATCCCAGGGATCGTCAGTGATTTTTCGAAACGCCTATCCCATTTATGACTGAGGTTTTTGACCAAGCTGTTGATAGCGTGATGACCATGATGGAAGTGATGTTGATGGTTGATCGTTACTATGTATATATATATATATTATATTATATATATATTATATGATAGTACCATGACGATGACGACGAAGAGGATGAAGTTTTTGCAGTGACTGGTCCCTGTCCTTGTCTTTGCTCGGATTCAAGACAGTACCGCAAAGTCGCGCGCACAAAATCCTTCGGAGCTGACTTCAACTAGGCTTCTGTTTCCAAGCGAGACATGCCAACATGTAAGGTGGAACCCCTCAAACAAAATAGCCATCTTTCAATCTCACTGTTTTAGATATTGTACCCTCTGGTTATTTAACATAGCCATGGAAAATCACCATTTTTAATAGGTAAACCCAGGTAAACCATCTATAGATGGGCCATTTTCCATGGCTATGTTAAATAACCAGATGGTATATCCCTACGATTTCCATTCATTTCTTGGACCCACATTAGACCTTGCTCCGTTGACAATTCCTTGGCACAGGAGGATGATGCCAAGGAGGAGACATCGACGTCCATCCACGTTTTCGAGTTGGGCCCCGAGGTGGTCCAATTGAAAATCAACATCACCTCCGATGGGAATCAGGTGGGAAGGAGAACACCTCAGGTTTTTCGCCTGCTGGGCCAAGCTCTCGTCCAGTCTTTTGAATCATGGTGAAGTGGAAGTCGCCTCGGGCTCACATTCTGTATTTGCGTTTTTGTGGATGGGTCAAAACCCATGTGATGAATGATCTTCGATCTGAAGTGAAAGACAAATATCCAGATTTACCGGCTTTGCTGGTCAGCAGGGCTATGCAGGGTTTTATAACTTTTTGACCCATCAGCATACCCTCCGGTAATCAAACATGACTTGCTGGAAAGTCCCACAGCAATAGTTCGACAATTTTCCCATTCAACCCTCCATCTATGGTGGATTTTCCGATATTTTCTTTTTCCGATGATTTTCCTATGCTTTTCCCAGCTATAAACAGCTCCGTTCAGTTCGAGGATTTCTCAGCCATGGAGCTACTGCCTTGGCCCCACCGTCACCCCCCAGCAACTGAAAGGTGGGAGGATCTTACTACACCACTGTGGTCCCGTTGCACGTCAGCAGCTGTGTACTCCGGTCCTTCCTGTCGTACCAGTTTCTGCCCGGCGTCAAGTGGCCGCGATTGGCAGTCTTCAGGGAAACTTGGCGGGCCGTTGGGAAGATACCAAAGGTATACCGGTATACCTCACTGAGTGACTCAGTGAATGGTAGGGGAATCAACCCCAAATGGGATTATTTTAGTATGACATATACTTGTACTTATATATTTACGTAGCATGGAGCGACACCATCAATTGGGGATATCGGATATCACTCGACAGGAACGGGGATCTGAACGAAACGAACTGGGGGAATTTAAGCAAGATGCGTTTTCATAATATGTGTCCAGTGAAATGGGATTTGGCAGACATTGAGGTACTCGTAAACACCCTATGACATGGGGAGTTTCAGAAATGATTTGGGTACGGCGGGATCACCACAAGGAAGGCTGTTAGCCACTGGCCAGTTCCGTGGCAAACTTGAAGCGCTGAAAAACGGGTGCCCCATGGTTAAATCATCGATTTCTGGATGTCTTTTAGGCATTTGGGCCATAGTTCCACCGTTCCACCAGCGCTAAAAATGTGTGATTTTCCATTTCCCGGTGACCAATTGATGTCACATTTGTTTCACCGGTAGCGCTGAACTTTTTCACTCTTGAACCCAGGATAAGTTTCGTGAGGTGGCATTCAAAGAGCTGAAAACCTACCTGCAGGACAACCCAAACCTGGAAGGTTTCACGCTGACCCATTGAAAGGTCACAGCCACAAAGCTTGGCGACGGCCGGCGTCGGCAGAAAATGCGATGGGACATTTAGTTTCTATGGGTGATGATGTATGACGGGTATACCCTCTGGTAAACGAACATAACTATGGAAAATAACAATTTTTAATGGGTAAATCAACTACAAATGGTCATTTTCAATAGCTATGTTTGTTTTACCAGAGGGTAATACCCCAAGAATATCCAAGAATGATTGATTTGCTGCATTGTTGGAAGCTGAGACGGAGAAACCGATGTCAGGCCCATGGTCCAAAGTACTCCCGAAGGCCAAACCAATAATGCATGAACGTGACATACCCACACCTCTGTATATCATTTGCTACATTATAATGTTGGTACACGTTCGAATAATTTCATGTCCTGTAATTTCTAATACCATTTTGCGTTCTTGCGCTCAATTTGGACTGTTCCCAACAAGTGGCTCCTTTGGTCGCTTCCGCATCTGTACCTGCAATCATCCCAACCGACTGATGTGGCAAACCCAAGAGTAAACTATCCTAAACATCAACCATTTTCAGGGTATTTTAGATCATCCCAATCAAAGCCCACTTTGGGGTTGATGCAACTAGATTTTTCCGGCTTATCTCAGTACCATTAGTAATCTATTAAGTATTAAGTATATCCCACGAATCCCAGCATTTTTTCCATAGGTTGAAGGCCCCTTCGGATGGGCCGAGCCACGCCGCCGCGAGGTATCTTCCAGCAGTGGTTCAACCTCGACACCAAGACAGATCCACGAATGCCTGCGGGTGACCTCCAATCTCTCATCAGTCGCTTCGAACAGGTGCGTCTGGGATGGGGGAGCTACCCAGAGTTATGGCAATTTTTTTCTAGCTGGTTGGTGGTTTCAAACATGGCTTTTATTTTCCATAACATATTGGGAATAATAATCCCAACTGACTTTCATATTTTTCAGAGGGGTTGAAACCACCAACCAGATAGGGAATGGTGATAAACCAGTGGATTGGTTTTTCCAACAATGGAACTGCAGGACTTTGATGTCTCACTTAACCGGGTTCCTCTGGTTCCTCTGGTTCCACTCTGCCAGGCCTATTCAGATGCAGTGCAGGACGTTTACCAGTCACCTGGAGAATCTGGGGCCTCCAAAGTAGGTCAAGGTGTGTCAAGGTAGGTGGAAGAATCCGATGCGAAGAGGTTTTGGGCCGCATTCTTGGAGAGTTTGTAAAGGCTCTTAGAGCTTGTCTGGATTTCTTCCTATGCATCTTCCTAAGTCTGACAGAAGTTCTATGTGCCATGGCACAGCATGAGGATCCGAATTCAAGAAATAGCTGGGCGAGGCTTCACACTGGTTCCACAAAGATATAGACATCCACGTGCTGGAAATCGTTTGGCTTTTGGCTCCCCTTGACCATCATTGTTGACTGAAAATGGAAGATAATTAATCGAGCTTTGCAACCCAACAGCAGGTTCCAGGGCTCCAGAGTTCCGAGATTGAAACCCAACAGTCACTGCTCTTGGGAATGACCTCAAAACCATTGGATTTCTCCATGAAACGTCCAAAAAACCATTGGTTTCCGGATGAAACATCTATAAAACACATCGGACATGGCCAGAAACCCATGGTTTTCCCCGTGAAACATTGGCAAAAAACGACGACAAAATTGATGGCTTTTTGAGGCCCAAGATTTGCGTCTCGATCATCGGCACTGCCTTTGAGGTGGGGTTTCCCTGTCTGACTGCAGCTTCTGTTTTTTTTCCTCCATGTTCTAGTTTCTTCTGAACTTCAACAGCTGCAGAATAGAAAAATAGACTACTCTAGTTTCTCTTCAACTACTGGTATTCATTATTCATCATTATTCTAGTTTCTCGTCAACTATTCATGATTGTCCTTGCGGGAATATGCTTCACCCACAGGAGGCTCGGGCATCCAGGTGCATATCCCTGGCCTCAAGTTGGGAGTACTATAAGCTGGCACAGGAAAACAACCATTCTTAATGGGAAGAACATGGGAAAAACACATCCAGGTAGATGAGAGATATCATTGGTTTGTTAAAGACTACTATGATGAACATAGAAGGCTACACAAGGTAAGAAGGCCGGGTTTTTGCCACACTTTATTGGAAGTTGCAGGTCTAAGAGTGGCCGTTGTCACGAAAGCTGGCTTCTGCTAGCTGAAGTCCCTCTTGCTTTAGCAAGGTATTAGCAGGGGCTGGAATTACCAATCGCATGACACTTCACAGTTAACTACCCTCCTCCCTGCTGGCTTTTTCACAAGCAATTTTGCCGTGGCTCGATCCGCAATAGGGACATTGTCGCCATATTGTGCAATCATCGGCATCGTCGTCGTCAGTATCTCCCAATTCCTCATACACCGCTCTTTCACCACACCTTCCTCCTCCCTTTACCCTCCCAGCTTTGGTACCCTTTGGTAAACTAACATAACTATGGAAAATCACCATTTTAAATGGGTAAATCAACTATAAATGGCCATTTTCAATAGCTATGTTTGTTTACCAGAGGGTACCCCTTGGCTGTGCGCAGGTGCAGCGTGGAACACGTCAAACCTGCTCCATCTTCGTTGGGGAGGATGTGAAGACACAGGCGTCGCCGAGGGACTGGACCGGCCAATGTCAACTGCAATTCATGCCACACGGTTTATTTTGCGCATTATTCTGGATTGATTTGGGAAACATGGGTTTGTTTAAGGTGTTTTTTTATTTTCCCAATGGAAAATCCACCATTTGGGGAATCTATAGTGAATATTTTTTTTACTTTTTGGAACCCCTTACGCAAATCCAAGGAAAGATTGCGAAGATTCTTTACTTAGATCAAGCAATAGCCAACAATGTATGTGATATTTGACCAGCAAACATGTGAGTATCAGAAATGGTTGTGATGTATCCAACAATACTCGGGGGCAGCACCTGCAATCATAGGGTGGGTATGGGTCGAAACCTACTATACCATTTTTTTTGAAAGAAAATCCATTTGCCAGCTACTTTGATATTCAGCAGGGGTATAGGGTTTTGACCCATACCCAGGTAGGAGATGTAGTTCATGGATGTATGTCTCCCTTAAAGTTTCCAGGGCTACCAGGGCTACCAGGGCTAGAACTCCATCGGGGCACCAGAGGTGTACCCACCGCAAGCGGTCCCTCATGTGGTTTGAACCAAGTTTCAGAGATATCCATTGTCCCACCCAAATACATGGGGATGGGTCAAAACCTTGTACCCCTGGTGAACCTCAAAATAGCTGGTAAATGGATGTTCATCACCCTAAAATGGTACATATAGGTATTGATCCATAGCCACATCTGGCACCACTTGTTTCTTCCATCTTTTTTTTTAAAGCAGCTACATCCTCTACAAAGCAGGGATCTCCAACTGCCAATCGGGGTGTCAAATCCATGGGCGATGGCGCGGCTAGACGCCTAGACGCCTAGACGCGCGCAGGCGGGACCAGATCTGAAAGCACTCATCGCCTCGCACAAGCAACAGGTGGGGGGCGTCACGGCTCGTAAGTGGTTAGTACCTGGAGTTAGTCCATTTATACATGGGATACGCCAGAGGACTTCCGAACCAGGGCTATTAACCACAAACACTAAGATGACTCTCCAAGTAAAGTTGAAGGTGAAGGTTCCATTGCACATATCCCACTGAGGTGTGGAGATTCAATGGTCCGGTGGGGTTCAACCTACAGTACCTGGGTTTATTGGGGATTATTTTAAAGCCATAAATCCCTATCCGTTTTTTGAGCCCAAGGGGGATCCACAAATCATTGGGACATCCAACCTGTGCATCTTTAGGCGAAGACAGGTGACAGTTAGACCTACAGTTCACAGGGATAAAAGAACATGTTCATTGGTATCCCCTTTGATTTCTTGCATCTTTATGTCTGCGAATGAGAAACATGGTTGGTGCTTATATTCTATCTCCGTCTTTTTTCGGCATGACCGGGATTATAGATACTGTAGAGTGAATTCCCCTTTATTCACCGGATCACGTTTTCTCACTGCTTTTTCCTAATTGTGTTTGCTCACTTAACCATTTTAGCTGCATGTCGCGTGATGTTGCGTGATGTTGCCCCAGTTTCCTGAATTTTCCAATCAAGCTGCAATGATTGTCACCTGTGAGTTCCAAATGTTTGGATTTTGTGGCTTTTTGGAGGCGGCATACATCGATTCCCTGCATGAAGAGATTCGCCGTCCGGACACGCAGATACGTAGCTGGGAGGTTAGGAAGCGGGGTTACAAGCCGATTCTCCATAGGATAAGCCCTATGAGGGACTTTATTCGCTACTGAAGCTGGTTGTGAACGAGTCATTTTATTCATCATTGCGATTCTCTGGGGAATGGTTTGTGCTTTCGTTTGCCCCAGAATGCTGTGCACCAGAATGGTGATTAAGCACCAGCATTCCGCGATGTTCCACTTCTTCGTCCCAAAATTTCGTTGGTGGGTCTCCACTTCTTGGGAACAATCTAATCTGGGGTGCGAATTCACGTTGAATACCACCTTCTTGGCCGACGCGCCCACATTCTTGTGTTCACCGATAATTCGCAGGGGTCGAAGTGGTAGTTTGGGGGGTGGTAACATAACCCCATTATCAATGGGAATTCCAGGATCCTCAATTGGAGGTACTGTACCTCCCAGTGAACAGCATTGAAAAAAACCCTCAGGATGGGCCCCTCTGGTAACGTGGCAACATCCTTCTTTTGCTTCGATGATTTTCCCATTAATGTCAAACCCGGATGAGACTACACCATGGTTTATTAATTAGGGTGTAGCCTCCAAATAGTCACTTTATATGCTACATAAATGGTAGCCTCCCAATTAAACAGCCGTAAACGGGGTTTATGAATCCATGATTTTCCCATTCTACGAAGCCTCTATGTAGTGATTTCCGAGCCAACCACGTTGAATGACACCGGAATGTATAGGTGACATAGTTGGTGACTATTGCTATAGACATCATATGAATCATTATGGGTAATATATCCCATTATAAGCCATTATATTATATCCCAAATGGGATATTACCATATAAAAAAATCTAGATATCTTATATCTCATCATCATTATCCCATTATAAGTCACTGAATATCAGAATATCTTATCTAATCTTATCATATAATGTCTCAATATATATATATCTTATGACTTATGATTCGACAATCAACAATCTATACCATTTTTGGTAATATATCCCATGAAATATCCCACTATATCCCATTACAAACCATAAAAAAGTTCCCCTTGTTGTTTTTGATGCTCTGCGTTCGGATCACCGAGGTTTCAACACGCCAAGCTACCGGCCCCTGTCGGTCTCGCAGGGCATTGAGGCGCGAGAAGGGGCAGTTGGGGCAGAGGTTTTTTGGCACAAGAAATATAGTTGCTGTATATCTCTATGATGTGGTGCCCCAGTTCGTTAGCTAAGTTGGTTTATAACTCCCATAACTATGGTTTATGGCAGATATAACTATAGTTAATGGGGTTTATAAACCAACTTATAGTTGCTGTATACCCTCTGGTTATGTCAAAATAGCTATGGAAAATGGCCATAGAAATAGTGAGTTTTCCCATTTAAAATGGTGATTTTCCATGGCTATGTTAAATTACCAAAGGGTATCTCTATGATGTGTATATATATATAATTATATAATAACCAGATCCACATTAATCCTAGGATTTATCACCATGTTCCCATATGGGGTGTTTCCATAAATGGGAATAAATGGGAACACCGTAAAATATATTATAATGGAAAATCCTATTAAATAATGGATGATTTAGGGGTCCCCCCATTTTAGGAAGCCTCCATATAGTTGCATGTGTGTATATATATATATATACACATACATACATACATACATACATACATACATACATACATATGTATATATTATATATATATATAATATGATATACAATGATATACGTATGTAATACAACATGTAAACAAATATGGGGATTGAGGTAATTCCATCTTTATCAACATGGGGATGGGTCTACGATACAACGATACAACGATATCTTCCATGGATCAATAGCTTGGATGTTCATATGAACCTCATTTTTGGAATGAATTCTGGGACCTTCAGTTTGAATCATCTCAAAATTGGTTGATTTTTATGAACATCCCAAACTTTGGGTTGGTATTGTCATATGGGTCAAGTCCGTACATTTTCCCTTCAAATTCTTGAGATAGTGCCGTTGAGATGGGGGCGGGTCAATGTCATTCATTCACCCGCGTGGAAACAGCACCAAAACAGACCACCTTTAGCCGGACAAATTGTTTGGTGGACATGGTTCGGTTTCAGAAGCCTACAAATCCAATTTTTGGTGATAACTTTTCAGATGTACAATAAATGTGCTCTGTATCTATACATACAGTATAGCATTATATATATATATATATAAAAATGCATATATGTATGTTTATATAAACATATGGGTTTGTCTGAAAATAGGGTACCCCAAAATCGAGTATCTTCTTTATGAAAGTAAAAAACCATGGAGGTCCCCCATTTTCTATGGCAGACCCATATGTCCAACGTAAGCAGCCAAATAGCCGAGAAAAGAAAGCCTTCCACTGAGCCAAGCGGCAGGGAATGAGCGGAGTGTCCAAGCCACCGAATGCACCAATGCCGGTCCGGACCTGAGTGGCACCATATTGGTCTGCGTCGTGGTGCCTGACAGCCACAAAAAAAGGCTGAAAGTCAGCCATGAAAAAAATCCAAATGATAGCTGGTTATGAAGTGATATGATTAGTTATCCAAATATATAATGGTATCATATCATTTATCCATTAGTTATATTGGTTATCCAAATGGTTATCATTTATATTTGCTTTAACCATCAAAAATATTGGGATGGGGAGATGGGATCAAAAGCAGAGAGTTCGGGGATTCTCACGGAAAAATTGAAGCGATTTTCTAAGAATTTGTACCCTCTGGTAATCTAACATAGCTATAGAAAATTGCCCAATTATAATGATTTACCTCTGAAACTATCGAAAACGGATGATTTTCCATAGCCATGTTCAATTGCAAGAGGTAAACACTTGACATCATAGTTTTGATCATTTTTTTCCTGTACTGAGCGAAGCTACACCAATTGTTATATATTAGATACTGTACCCGAAAAATCCCTGGGATTTTGGTTACCCTCTGGTAAACTAACATAACTATGGAAAAACACCGTTTTTAATGGGAAAATTCACTATTAATGGTGATTTTCCATCGTTATGTTAAATTACCAGAGGGTATACCCCAGCTTTTGAGTGGTCTGCGGTAACCGAGAAACCTGGTTGTGGTTGATCGACTACTGATAGGTCCCAAAACTGCGGCTTGACACCAAGGGAACCGATCCATGTTTAACGTACACATACGCACATGTACACGTAGACATACACATTACACGTACACGTACCATTTACATGTATATATATATATATATACATACATACATGCGCATACACAGAGATATATATATATATATAATATAATATAATATAATATAATATAATATAATATAATATATATATAATATATGTATATAATATATAATATATATATATATATATTATAATATATATATTATATATAATATACATATATATATACACACATCAGCCACACAAAAGTGATCAACCATCCCCTTTCATTGGGTTCATGACCCATCCTTTGGTCTCGGCCGAGAACCCTGGGGGCTTCCAGCCAGTGCCTTCCAGCATGGGCTATTGAGAATTTCAGGAGGCGCAAAGGAGCGGTGGAAAATCAGTAAATGAGCCATGGGGATTTCACAATGAATTATAAGTTTTCATAAGTTTTCATTGGTGGTCTAACATAGTTTAACTATCAAACATATGATAAAAATATGGGGATATAGCTGATGTCTGCGGTTTCATTGGTTATAAAAAAGGGAGTTATACTACTTGGGTTATGGGGAATTTTTGAACTAGCCCATGGTAGGGAAACTGTTTTCAACCAGTATTCTATGAGATGGGACAGGGGTATTTTGAATGGCTCAAATGGGGATTGAACCAACAATAAATGGGCTATTTTGCATTATCAACCAGCTAGGTGGGTCCTTAATTTTTGATGTTTCATAGCTTAAAAATAAAAAAATGATCTCTTCAAGAACCTCAGCGACTTAAGCATACTCTTGTTGGTTGGTACAGGGGGTTATCAACTTTATCAACCTACCGGTATATTTTTGGGGATCATCATGAAAACCTCGAAAGCTCAGGGATTTTATGCCATCGGACAGTCTAAGTGGGAGTCGAGGCCTTTGAGTTTTTTTCGAATCATGAAAGGTCGTGTCTGTTGAAAAATGGCGGATTGAAGATACCCTCTGGTAAACATACAAAAAACTATGGAACATCACCATTTTTAATGGGAAAATCCACTATAAATGGCCATTTTCAATAGCTATGTTAAATTACCAGAGGGTATTGAAGCAAAAGAACAAACTTAAACCATTCACTCTCCAAGGGAATATCGTGGGATGTAACGCCATCAATGTGATTTGGGCACGGGTCAAATGATTCGTCTCAGTTCAATCGGGATAATGATGATCGATTGGAAGGTGGGGGTACCGATTTCCAGACGACCCCACGTTCAACATTCCAAAGCTTCTGTGTTTTGAGGCTTTGAGACCTGAGTTCATTGGGAAGGTTGGTCTCATTAAAGTTTCATAAATACAAAAGGTCAGTCTGGAAATGGGGTGCATCCGTTGTTCACCCTAAAATGGCAACTCCAATAGAGAAAATGAAGATCGGGCACCATATTTGGGAGTATCTTAGAATTGGATGAAGGGAACATTTACAGGACCAGGACCTCCCCCCCACATTTCACTCAACCTTTCTCCGCCCAGAACTGCAGGTTCCTCTGCAGCGCTGCACTCGATTTCCAGACCGACGCGTCGACCGCTGACCGCAGCAACAAAAAGTCAGCGTGCTCGTCGGCGCTCAGGGGGGTTGTTCTAAGGGTACTCTTGGGCTCTAACATCAAACGGCATGTCTTTAGAGAGTTTATACTGGGTTGTTATACTCTTTTTTTTGTTTTGGGTTCTTAGTTATTGTACTCATAGTTTTTTCAAAAATCAAACTCTTAGTTTTCAGTTGTTATACTCGGATTTTTTAGTCATTTATACTCTTGTTTTTTTGGGGCTCTATGAATTTGAGGTTTTAGCATGTTTTACAGTGTTTTGGGAAAACAACACTTCTCGACAGAATCCTGTCTTCAATGTGCTGTCCCAGATTTTGGACATAGGTGAATTGAGGCTACAGTACTTTGTTGGGACAGAGTTTCAAACAATTGGACCGTCAACGTCAGTGAAGACTTTTGATACCATGTGTTTTTTCAGAAAACCAATTCTAGATTCTAGATCATTGAGATTGGTTTTAGGAAGGAATCACATGAAACCATGAGTTTTGGGAAGGAATATACGTGTTTCAAGATGTTGTAGATGATTACCGTACTGCCTAATCTTTAGACTTCGACTCTGGCATATATTTTGGGTTTGTTTCACAGTGATAGGCTGATAGGAAACGAGCAAATATCACTGGAACCATTGCTACCACTGGCCACTGGCTAACGATAAATGGTGGATAACTAGGAGTTGGGATGATACGGTCTGGTTTCATCAATCGTGGCGGGCCGCGAAAAAAACAATCTCGGAATTGGGAGGTTTTTTTTTATGCAAAAACCATCTTGAAATGGGGGATGGTCCAGCTAGCCGCTAGCCACCTTTGATTGCCAGAGGGTAACCCTTCTTACTGCATTCGAAGGCACAGATTTGTGTCAGCCAGAGGACGCTCTCGGGTCAATTGGGCTTCGTCTCCTTCGCTGCCGCGGCTTTTTCCGGATTTTTATGGAGTCTTACTTCAGCCTATGGATCCAAGTCAGTGCTGAGCAAGAAGTTCAAGCCTTGCGAGCTGGGGACAAGTAGTGAACAACCACCAGCAGTGCCACCTGACAGCCGGACTTGACAACTTTCATCCACCCAGGGATCCCGTCGACTCGTCTAGCAGGATTCGGTTTTGCCATGGGTGGTGTCTCCAGCGCCATTGAAAACTCGGTGCCTCGGTGCCATGGACGGGCTTCAGCTTTTTTGGTGTGGAAGATGTTGGAAAAATCCATGGAAAACTGGCGGATATCCCTTCAAGATGGCTATCAATAGGAAAAATATGAGATTCGAAACTTCTAAACTAACAAAGATTCTCAAACCCCTTCAGACAAAGACATTCCGCTCAAATTTTGGGACCTGTTGCTTCAAGTTGCCTTTCTTCCCTATGCTAACCTTTTTGTTACTATCCTTCCGAGTTCCCGGAAGTTTTTTGTGGGGTTAGACTTATGAGAGTCCTAGTGAGCCAGAGACTGTAGACCCCAAAAATGCATTGTCTATCAAATTCAAAATCATTATTTTAGCCTTAGCATTTTAAAGTATCCTTCTGAAATGTTTGGAATTCATTTTATCAATGTTTATCATTACTATTTTTAAAATCATCAACTTTGTATCATTTTGCGAGATTTTGGCATATGTTCACCCAAAAGTTGCCAAAACGATCAAACACATTAAAAACAGGATAACACAGCGACAGTTTTATCACTGTTTTCACATGTTGAAAACATCACCCAGGCCTTATGGCCGGGACCCAAATGGGTGACTTCAAGTCCCATTGATTCGCCAATCGAACCTGGCAGAGGACCACCCATTGGTTGCTTTTCGGATTAAGTTCTCAGAGGGTACCCGGCCTGGTAAACAGCCACATATCTATGGAAAACCAGCATTTTTGATGGGTAAATCGACTATAAATGACAATTTTCAATAGCTATGTAAACGTTTACCAGAGGGTAGAACCCCCCTTTGCTCCAAATTTGCACCTAGATCTCTCAGTTGCACTCTATCCACACCGATCTTCGTGAGGTTTGTTGCTGCCATGCTGATGCCAGTAGCGTGGTGGAGCAGTTTCTGGGTTCAGATTTTGGGAGTTCGCCTGGCTGATGAAAAACTATGGTGGATGCGGAGGGCTCCACTTGGTTTCTGAATCATCCCGGACATATGGTGTGGGACCACAGATGTGAATGTCTAGTTTAGTATTAACCATCCAATTATTGAGGTACCTAATTTTGACCCATACCCATATGACGTAGAAACATGTAGAAACCACTAGATTGAGGTGCAAGGATTGCAGCACTGGGCCATTTCCACTCCAACAAGTGGGAATTGCAACGTGTAAGTCATCCTCGGACCCGGCACGAGGGACGTTGCCCACAGTGAATTCAAACCTTTATCATTGCGAAATTACACAACAGCAAAGAGTGGTGGTATGGTTACCATTCCCAGTCATGGGTGGTTTATGACATTGTTTTATCCACATGAGCTATTGAACATGGCCCCCAAAAAAAGATGATTTAGCTATATTTAGCTCTTAAACATGGTGATTTCCAAAAACATCGGCCTTTTTTTCCTGCCCCTTCTCACTCTTCATCCCCCAGGCTTCGCCACGGACGTGTGTTGGAGCAGCAAGCCGCAGCAGCGCGCTTGGCCAGCATGGCGTGGACCAAGGAGACGCCGGGTCACAATCGATGGGATCCATGGGATCCATGGGGATTGGGGAAGATGCTAAGGGCTACTAAGCGATATACAGGGGAATGATGCATATAGGCTATGTGGATTCTAGTCTATATAGTGATCAAAACCAGGTGTTGGTTGATTTCAGCACTATTGAATTGATGGAGTTTAAATATATGGTGATATAGTTGACGATGGTTGGTTGATTATAGGAAATTTATACTTTTATATTTGCACACTGTTCAATTGACAGAAAGAAACATTGATTTTTCTTCCCCATCCCAGAAAAGAAACAAATGGGACACTCATGTAGTTTTTTTTTGTATATTTTTCATCAACCTAAACCATTGTGACGGATTGGATGAACTCAGTTTTTCGGGACTGGTCAGTCCATTTTCACTGGGATTTGGCATTATGGGGTGGATGACCATCAAAGATTTACCATGTATTGATATGTTTTGACCATGGAACATATGCTGGAATATCCGAATATCCCCCTATCAAAAGCCTAGTAGCCTAGTAGCCTATTGGAATGTATTGGATCTATACAACCCTCTGGTTATGACTAACATAGCCATGGTATAGATGGCCCATAGAAATAGATGGTTTACCCTATTAAAAATGGTGATTTTCCATGGCAAACTGTTAAATAACCAGAGTGTATTCTATCTTTTTCGGAGGTTTAGAGCTGGAGTTCGTTAGCTCGTTATCTCCAGGCGCAGAGAGACTCGGGATGGATGCCAAGTGCCGTGCCATTACTGGTGGAGGCGGGTTGGGGGTCTTGAAATGGGCCTTTCTGGAGCCCTTTCACCGTTGGCTTCCCTATTCTTTCAAAAACAATCTGGTCATAGTCCCCAATAAGCTAGGTAGTATAATTCCTGATCATTAGCAGTCAACAAGGGTATTTTGATGTATTTTGTTCATGGCGCATTTGGATCCTTTGGGACTTGTTTCTAAACCATCGGATAGCTCTTTTCACCCAATCAGACGAGAACTTGGGGATCCTTTGTCAACAGGCTACCACCAAAAAAATCCCAATGGATTAGAACACCATTTTCCCATAAGGTCTCCTAAGTCACAGGGGCTACCCCCAGTCATCCATGTGATTTTCCGATTTTCCATGAAATAAACCATCCAGCTATTGGGGATCCCCCCAGTCGGCCATGGAAACCTCCATCGGAAACCCCCAACATGGCCATTTTAGGGGCGGCGATTCCGCGGCTAGTTTTGAGGGGATGGTGAATGGTGAATGGTGATTTTCCAATGTTGTTTAATTGATCTTCGTTATTCCGTTATGAAAATTACCATTTGAACCATGGGCTGTGTTGTTGTGATTGTTCGCACATGATTTCCAAGCCTTGACCGACGGACCGTCTCCCGGATGAGCTTTGCCGCGGAGGCGGTGAATAACGGCCAGACCGCAGAACTCAGAGAGATACTTTGCTACAAATGGCAGGTGCTGAGGTGAACTCATGCGGAAAATCATGGGGATCTTTCCATGATTTTTGATGGGATTTCATGGGATTATCATCCACCTCGATGTCCTTTTTTGATGGGTTGATGAAAATAAAAACAGGGGTCACTCCCATTTCTGGCTAAATTTATGACAAGTGATGGTACATAGTATACCACTCGGGCTCTGTTTGTTTTTTCCAAAAGGAAATCGAGGGATCCGGAATCGCAACACCAGCTGCGGAGCTTAACCAGCATGATGTGGGGACACGAGTCCTTTACCAAATCGTGAGTCACATCCGAGTCACACCTTGATGGTCTCCTGGGAAATTCCCAAAGTCGGATAGGCTCAGGCTTTGGAACAGCGAAAACTGTAGCCAAAGTGCACCGAATCTGCAGGCTCAACTTTAATTGCCAGAGGAAGATGATTAAATAATGATTTATAAATGATGATCAATGGGTAAATCACCATTTTTAATAGGTAAACCGTCTATAAATGGGCCATCTATACCATGGCCATGTCAAATAACCAGAGGGTATAAATGATGATCAATACCTTATCTTATTCCATGACTTTGAGCGGGGATGCGGTTTACTTTTCACATCGGCACGCTTCATTCCCTGAGGAATGCAGCGCGTGCATTGGCGAATCTGCCCATGTGCTCCTTGGCTGAGTGGAATTTTGCCGATGTGAACCATAGTTTTGACATGTTTCAACCATCGAAAGTATTAGTATATAGAAGATTAATTCTCCCATATATTATATATATAATCAAATATAATATTATTATTGTTATTAATTATGTATAGTTATCACTATTGTCATTCTCATACAATGTATGGGTATGTGAATACACTGTTGCAACGGTTGATCTCAGAATGGGGCACGCCATATCGGGGGATGGCAATTTTTTGAGCTCAAAATGGCGGCTTTCAAAGTCATGGGGGTACCCCTGTTCATCATCCATTCTTTTTTGAGATTTTCCATGAAATAAACCATCCATCTGGGTAAATTAACGACCTCACTGCGACCTCACTGGAATCATGGTTAGTAAGGGAAATCATCCCCAAATGGTCTTATTTCAGGTTAGTGAATTATTATAATTTACCCAGATCCATCTATTGGGGTACCTACATTTATGAAAACCCCCCATATCCTCAGGAGGAATCCCCAATGATGGTGGGATGATTGCCAACCCAACATGGAAGGTCCAAGCTACGGGACATCACCCTTTTGAGTAGATCGAATAGTCAGAAATCATTGGACTGAATGGGCCATGGCTTCCATAGCTATGTTAAACAACCGGAGGGCATATCCCATTAAGTGGATCATAATCCCATTAAATCCCATTAAATCCCATTAAATCCCATTAAATCCCATTAAATCTCACGAAATACCATGAAATCCCATGAAATCCCATTAAATCCCATTTAATCCCTTTAAATCATTTTAAATCCCATTAGATCCCATTTAATCCAATTTAATCCCATCAAATCCCACTAAATCTGGATAGCCAGAGGGTGAGCGTCACTTTTTTCGTGCTTGAGTTTGGCCTTACCCCAGGTGATGCGGCCAATACGCAGATCATAATCAAAGCTGGTGGCGTCTGAGACTTAGACAATTTTTGCTTGTCACAACGGCCTCTGAAGACAGTGGGCAACGGAAAACGGTGATTTACAAACTATTTACGTTTTTTTTGAATAGGGAAAAGGATGATCAACCATGTTTCATGTTTCTTTAGGTGTACAGACTTGTACCATCTTGTACCCAATTCTCAGAAAAAAAACCGCTCGATTTTCAGATCGTTGGTCGTTGATTCGGGGATTTCGTAGCCGCCAATATGGCTGCTGGCTTGACACGACGATATTTTCAACCAAGTCCATATGGGGTTGGGATGGTTGTTGATGGGCGCTAAATTATGATCAAAATTGTGGTTTGGGATGGACCAAGCACGAAAGAAAGTCATCTGCAGCTGGATTTTGGCAGATTTTGCTCACATTTTTGATGGAAAGATACCAGCCCTGAAAAAACTGGCAGGAATCCTTGACAAATGTTTGGCACCACCCTATCCAAACTATGGGGCAAGGCTCTTCAAACATGCAAAGACCAAGAGGCTTTAGCTCGACTTTTGCTGAACTTGCTGTTGTTTGACTGCATGTTCATACTCCGGTTTGCACGGTATCATAGGTCCCTATTTCAGAGTTTGCCATTTTGGCTAGTGAAATCCCCATTTTTTTTGGTTGCTTCAGCCGCCATATCGTTGATATTCCATGAGCATCTCCAAGAATTCCCATTCTCCCTTGAATTCAAACCTAGAGGACACCATGATGAATGAACATTCAGGAAGTTTGGAACTAATGCTGCTTGTAATGGACGGAATACTGGACTACCACCTTCACCTATTTTGCCATTTTGCCCAATCACTTCCTTTAGGTCACGGCCCTGGTGCAGCTGGTTGGCGCCGACTTTCCATATGGCTGCCGGGCGCAGGTGGGTTGGTTTTATGGTTTTTGTTGGAACCATGGGGGAGGTTCGGAAAAACGGCACCTGAAAAATTTCATCAAATGTTGGAAATTGAACATGGGAAGACCCGGAATCTATGGGGAGATTAAGTCTGGAAACGCGTCAGAAAACTGAGGATTCCACGTATGAAGAACTTGTTCAACAAATGGGGGAAACATGGGGATTTCGTGGGGATATTCAGAATATGATTTGGATATTGATATGGATCCCATATATGGATATTCAATGATTTAATCCATATCAATGTCCATATATACAAATGAACATGATATGGATATTGATATGGATCAAATGGGGGATGGGCCGCCAATTAACGAAAATTCATCGCCGTTCAATAAGGAGCACAGTTATTTTTCTCAATCATGGCATGGAATGGAGCAGCATATTTCCAGACAGGTCATATAGCTGGGAAATGCTGGGTTCAGAAGTCTAGCTATAGCTATATGTTCATTCTTGTCTGGGAAGTTTGAATGAATTACTGTAGGATGTTCTGAAAAAATCTTCGGATTGCCCTGGATCATGAAATCAACTTTCCGGGTTTCAAGCTTGCAAATTCTGACAGTTTTTCGTTCCATGAACCTATCAGGTTTGCTATGTCTTTGGCCAACTGCCTTGGGTCCTTGGGTCCTTGGGGTCCTGTTTTGAATATCAGTTAGTCAGCCCCCTATACCCTCTGGTAAAACACGGCTAGCTGGAAAATTCCTCATTGATAGATCCTCTGATAGATGATTTTCCCAGCTATACACCTCCGTTTACAAGGGATTTTCCAACGGACTAGCAGCTGACGACTGGAATTTGGCGTTCGCAGGCGTGCCGGGCCTTGGGCAACATGTGCGTGTCCAGTCAGGCACGACCCCGGTGGGGCCCAAGCATTCAGGTCGTTCAGGTCAGGTCAGGTCAGGTTGGTGGATATCTTGCTAAGCGCAGTTCGGATTATCGTGTGCATTTATGGTCTCATTGATTTTGTAATTTCAGTTTGCCCAATTTTTTCCGGGATGATGATCATTCAGATGGTGTTGAAACGACCAAAAAACCCTCTGGTAAACGTTTACGTAACTATGGAAAGATTCACCAGCTTTAATGGGTAAAATCAACTATTTCTATGGCCATGGCTTCAATAGCAAACTGTTGGTTTACCAGAGGGTAGGATCCATTCCTACTGTTGATGGAAGAAATCCTGCACCACCAAAAGGATGGTTGAAAGCCTATAAATAATGGGATGTTTACCACCGTTTTCAACTAGTGCAGGATTTCGCAACCATCCACAGTATGATGGGGTGGTCCGACAGCTTCAAAAAAGCGCGAGCGGGCGCTACGACTGTTTGGTTAGAGACAACTCACATATGAATATCATGATAATATATAGATATGTACACACATACATATATGATTACATATTATATATATACAATATGTATGTATGTATGTAATGTAATGGAATGGAATGGAATGGTATGGTATGGTATGTTATGTGATGTTATGTTATGTGCATGCGCTTTATATATACACATGACGCACCATGAAGAAATGGTGTCGCTCCGAACGAGGCAGCAGCGAGGCAAGTGAGGCAAGCAGGAGCGGTGCAGCCATTGCTGCGAGCTCTCTTTACGGAAGAGCCACTTGGCACGGAAGGGGGATCTTAGGGTGATTTTCATGGGGATTTGAGGGGATTTGACCATCAACTTCATGGGATTGGGATTTCATTTTGGATATTTTGGGGAAGAAAACCATCAACAGAAAAGGATAGAATGGGATTTTAATGGCATATCAAAGGGATATTAATTAATGGGAATAGAGTGGGAACATATACTGGGAACATAAAAGGGGAATATACGGGGATATAATGGGATACGCAACCAACAATATGATATATGACATGTGGATTTGCCTTAAAAGCAGGTATACCCGCAAAACGGTGTTTAAAACGGGACAATTATATATATATGATTAACGCCCGGATTTGGGGGTACTCCTATTTTTAGACAAACCCACTTCGATGTGGGGATTTGTCAATGCAGGGATGTTTTTTTTTGGCACCAACAATTTTTGACATGAGCTACAGGGCAGCAGGTAAATGCCCAAAATCCCTGCCCATTCTGCTTGGTAAACTTCCACATTTTTGCTGGTTAAATCCACATATTATTATTGAATCCACATGTTGGTTGGTTTAACATAGTTGATTCCATTTATATCAACCAATTTTTTACTGGCTCAATCAAATCAGTTGAATTGCATGGACCCATGTCTTTTGCTTGTCAGCTGCTTGTCAATAGTTTTGCTCACTGCTCACTCTTATCCCATGGTAACCTATTCTTATCAGCTTGTTCAAACTGATTTGACCAAGTCTTGTTGCTTATCTCAGTTTTTGTTGGTCAAATCCATATGTTTTGATGGTTGAATCCCCATTGTGGTTAGTGAAATCCAATTTTTCTTGCTTGTCAGCTTGCTAAATCCCAGTTTTGATGATATCCCATGATATCCCATGATATCCCATGATATCTTCGTCCTTCAGAGCATCGCAAGGCACCCCGCGAGCAGTGGCCCTAACCTGGTGGCAGAGGCAGCACTCGCGGTGGCCAACTTTGCCAGTGTCGATGCGACGTGGCGATGGCGATTTGCGGTGCTTTAAATACCCTCTGGTTATGACTAACATAGCTATAGAAATGGCCATAGAAATCGTGGATTTACCCATTGAAAATGGTGATTTTCCATAGTTATGTTAAATTACCAGAGGGTAGATGTTTCTGAGATTTTTTTTCAGGAGCTTCCCAGCCTGAGGTCCAATGCAGGGATGCGGTGTTGCAAAGTGCGGTGGCAATTCCAGGGCTACAGCATCTTTCAACTTCTCAGGAGAGATTTCTGCAGAAAATGATGACTGATGGGTACATGGCTTCTAGAAATGGGGACTTTAACCATCAAAGATGGCGATTCAACTTCTAGATTTTGATTGTCGGCCAAGGGGGTAGGAAGTGGCAACCCTACTATCAGATAAGTCACCCTAAAACCATTGGTTTTTTTCCTCTCTCTCTCTCTCTATATATATTGAAACTGATTTTGGCTACACCCGCATAGTTGAGTTGTAAAATCATTCCATGTTATAGATAGTAAATGAAGTCATTCCATTTTTTCAATTTAGTGAAGTTGCCATTTTTCATATTTTTTCACATCATAGCTATGGGAATCACTTTAATGGACCTTAATTTATCAGGTAAATCATCACTGGGACATTTCCCATATGTCTCCGACCATCCTTGCAAATCCACTGACTTCATAGAGCGAGTACGGAACAAAAAGCAAGGACCATGGTGTGCGAGTGCGGTGCCCAGAACAAAATCAGCCGCTCAATGTGGGTGAAATGTGGGATTTCCAACCAAAAGATGACCTTCCGACATTTTTTTGAGCGGAGATTTCAGAGGCAAACATTCACATTTCGTTGATTTTATGATCGAAGAAATGGAGTTCTTCAGCATTTTTCAGCATTCAAACACGAGGCTTTCATTCAGCCGTCAAGAAAATGACGATTTCATTGATTTGACCAGGAAAAGCTACGGATTTTTGTTTCGAGGTGGCTGCGCTGCGCTGTTTGACCACCTTGGCGCAAAGCAGTGAGAGGGCCAGACAGGCAGTGGCTGCAAGACAAGCCTGTTGGTTGATGATTAGTTCTGGGATTATACCAACATCATATATATATATATATGTATATGTATATATGTATATATGTATATATGTATATATGTATATATGTATATATGTATATATGTATGTATCTATATATATATATATTGGGGATGATCACTATCCATGAACAGGAAATCCCTATTTTTCCAATTATCATACTTTTTACCCACAGAGGGAGTTCTACTTGTGGGTGCATCCTAGCTGGGATCCGTGGTTTTCCTAACCATGGGTTTTTAACCATGCTTTTTGACTCAATGATTGATAGGATATCCCGGATAGTACTGGTGGAGTGACAGCACTATAGTTTCTATATCAATTCCTCTAGGGACGATCACCACTGGGCTTCCCAATGACCTGGGTGGGTGCGTGCGGAATCATTTTCCATGAAACTGAGGATATGATGATGTATATATATATATTTAAATAGAAAGTGTACATACATGCACATACATGGACTTGTGCGGATATATATATATATATATATACATATTACATTACATTACATCACATCACATCACATCACATCACATCACATCACATACATCCATCCATGCATGCATGCATACATGCATAGATACATAGATACATAGACATACATAGACATACATAGATAGATAGATAGATAGATAGATAGATAGATAGATAGATAGTACGTACATACCTACATACCTACATACCTACATACCTACATACCTACATACCTACATACCTACATACCTACATACCTACATACCTACATACCTACATACCTACATACCTACATACCTACATAC
>Ga0126342_10004115_pt1 | contig 24572 bp, 19 predicted proteins | sample Cyp1metagenome_FD_92528 | JGI IMG/M metagenome (GOLD analysis project Ga0126342, IMG submission 92528) | Coral microbial communities from Lord Howe Island, Old Settlement Bay, Australia - Cyphastrea 1 metagenome | ecosystem: Host-associated > Invertebrates > Cnidaria > Coral ...
TTTTCCCGACGTTTTCCCAACGTTTTCCCAACGTTTTCCCAACGTTTTCCCAACGTTTTCCCAACGTTTTCCCAACGTTTTCCCAACGTTTTCCCAACGTTTCTCCCAACGTTTCTCCCAACGTTTCTCCCAAGGTTTTCCCACCGTTTTCCCACCGTTTTCCCAACGTTTTCCCAACGTTTTCCCAACGTTTTCCCACCGTTTTCTCACCGTTTTCCCAACGTTTTCCCAACGCTTTCCCAACGTTTTCCCAACGTTTTCCCAACGTTTTCCCAACGTTTTCCCAACGTTTTCCCAACGTTTTCCCAACATCTCCACCTGTCGGATCTGTGGTTGCCGACGGGTCCAATGAGTTGATTGATCACCACGACGCTGATGATCAGTGTGGCAAAGGGCTGGGTCCATGCACCCTTAAAGGTGTGCTGCACCTCACCCATACCCAAGATACCCAAGAAAAAGATAGAAAAAGCGCTAGAGTCACTGGGCAAAACCTAAATTCTGCGAGAAATTCCAACTTATGATTTCTTGGGGTGTGCACTCAAAAAGGAAAGTCAAAGTGGGAGACTGGTGGGAAACCATTCCATCGCATCTGACATTTGCACCTCCAGAACAAGGCCCAAAGTAACACCAGCCTTCACGGCTTCACGGGGGACAAGCAGGATTAGGATGGATTAGGTGCAGTTCAACGGAACTTGGTTTCGCAACAACATGCAACAACCTTTTAAAAGGCGCAATCTGCATGCTTTTAAAACACTAGCAGATCAGATTGCACAGTATGATATCCGTTACTTAGTTACATTGCTTGCAGTGTAAAAAAAAAGTACAAACCAGGGTGCCACCAGCCCTTGTTTCGACAGAACAAAGCTGGGCAAAGGACTCAACACAACCACTAGATGGTCACACCGAGATCCCATCCTGTCTTCCCCTGCCTGTGCCAGTAATGTTAGCCAAGTATATTGCACAGTTTCCTGTCACGATCAGTCTCGCTGGTAACATGATTCTGCATCAGGTTGAGGTTGAAATACGATTCAGCAGCATTCAGTTTTGGGTTTGTCAGAAAATAGGCAACCCAAAAATCCAATAGTTTATCACCATGTTTCCCTTCAGAATTGCCATTTTATGGGTATATCCCATCTTCAGACAAACCCAAATCCGAAAACCGTGGTGCCTTGGAAGTGTGTGACTGCGGCAAAAAAAGCCGGCTAAGAGCGCCAGCACCTGGAGCTGAGCTCAGGTCTGTTTCCACTATGGTGGATCTACCCCCTAATTACCCTCCGGCAATCTAACATAGCTATCGACATGGTGGTATTCCATGGCCATGTAAACGATTACCAGAGGCTATGGGCATAATGTGCAAAACGATGCTTCAAACCAATGGACTTTGGGGTACATGTTCAGACAAACCCAAACCAGCACTGAAAGTGCAGTGCTTGCAGTGTAGTGTTTGCAAGGGATGACTTCCGTGTGTTGTGCCTGCACTGCCAGCAGCAACACCCAAAGCCTTCCGCGCAAACAGCATTGATAAGTGGCCAAGATTTCTGTTGCAGGGAAGAAGAAGTGCTTTGGCAAGGTAACAGTCTGGTCACTGCCAAGCAACTCGCAAGACCACCAAACAAAGAGCTGCTGGTAGAACTTGGCTTAGGCTCGACCTCACAAACAGCAGGTTCCAAAAACTCCAAAATCTACAAAGTTACCCCAGTTTCCCATGGCAGGAATTTAGGACCACTGAGTGTTTGTGGAACTGCTTCCGTCATCTCTAGGCTGACCGGACAGTTGAAGCGAAGCTCCCGCCAATGTGAAGAAAGGCAAGAGGACCTCAGCTCGTGGTTTGGAACTCCTCTCACGCTGCAACTCGCTGGTTTTGACCCAATACCACAATCCATTACTCTCAATCAACTAAACATTATCAGAGATCATTTCTGGGTTGGCTCTGGTGCTTAAATGACTTCAATTCCCATTACTTTGCTCGACTATGTCTCCATATTGACTGTGTTTCCCAAAAGTTAAGGTACCCCTAAATCATTCCATCCCATCCTTTATCATGATGTTCCTCAAATAAGTTACCATAAGTTGAGGGCATTCCATCCTATATTTTTTGAACAAACCATTTGCACTATTCGTTTAATCCTCATTCTTGACGGTTTATGTATTTGATGCTTAAATCCACACGTTTCATGATTTAACCCCCATTTTTAGACAGGCCCCCAGCTGTTGATTGCCATAAATTGCTTTATCATCATTTCCCTTCTGAAAATTCATTAAATTGGAAATATATATATATATACATACGTACATACCATACCATACCACACCATACCATACCATTACATACCATTACATACCATTACAGACCATTACATTACATTACGTTACATTACGTTACATTACATTACGATACGTTACGTTACATTACGTTACATACACACCATGTCCAAACCCCGATGCTGTTTATTTGTTCATGTCCCCGGCACCACCATCTGGGCTCCCAGGCCAAAGGCGTCCATGCTGCCAGCGCCTCTAAGAGACCCTCACGACGAAGTTCGTCGTGGCCACAAACGCAGGCAGCCACCTAGGGACCCATTTGGGATGAAGGTCTGGAGATCCCAAATAGATCCCAAATTTCTCATAGGTACCCTGTGGTAAACTAACATAACTATGGAAAGATCCACCATTTTCAATGGGTAAATCCACTATTTCTATGGCCATTTTCAATAGCTATGTTAAATTACCAGAGGGTAGATCCCAAAATTCTCATAGCTATGTCGTAGGTATGGTTTCAGAATGTGTCATGTCATATGTCTGGACACATTATTCTTGCTGCTGCGGGAATCTATACTTTAAACCAGAGAAAATTGGTTTAAAGAATCACTTTCGCAACACGGGGCAGCGCTGGGGCATGAACAAGAATGAAGGGTGCAATGAATGAAGATATCCAGATGATGCATCCCTTCTGGGAGCAATTCTGGACATTTGAGGGATCAATACCCAGCAGGCACTTTCCTGGTTTGAGGATTTGATAGAGGCTTCTACATCAAAAAAAAACAGCTAACTTGATGACCTGGTACATTGAATGAGAATCCAAGACCTCAAGAGACTGCTTCAGGAAAGTGGCTGTGCAAACCAGCAACGGCTCCAAACACAGCTTCCCACCCTGAGCGCGACAACTGCCACCCCAACTTCAAGCAAAAGGTTTGGTAACCAACAGCTGAGTCATCTCTGCGATTCAAGGCTCCGTCCAGTCACTGCACCCTTCGGCCACACAAAAGACAGCATAAAGGATAAAAATCAGCAGAAATCCCAAAAGGACCGATCCTCAGCACCAGGACATCAGGGATCAAATTGCTTCGAAGTTTGGCCACCATGACATGGACAATCTTGCTGAAACTGCGATGAAAAACATGCAACTGACTGGCCAAGAACTGAAGATGCCCAAGAACTCCACGAATCACCCAGAAATTTCAATTCTTAGAATTGGGTGAAGGAAAAGAATGTGCAGATACCATCATGCTTACGAGGAAAAACCGCGGGTTCCTGTAGATTTCCCCGTCAAGAAAGCCAATGAGCAAAGGATGATGCAGGATAGTTTTTCCTGCTCAATATCATCTCGTTCTGTTTACTGATGCAAGTAGATGACTGAGCCAAACAGAACTCAAAGCAACAATCTCCACAGGCTTGCATGTTTCCTGGCTACAATTTGGCGTGTCAAGGCCAGGCATCCAATCTGAGACTTCTGTGGGCGGTGTGCCTTCTCCTCCCCCTTCTTGGTGCACATGTCATATTGACAGTCTGCGGGCTCAGCTGACTATTATCAACATCCATCAACAAGGGACTCAAGTGGTGTCCACAGAATTGCTGGAATGTTCGGCAGCAAATACATATGAGAAGCTCTGAAAGGTGGTCATAAAATTCCTGGATATCACTGGATATCTTTCCTTTTGGGGCAACCCACCAAAAATCCCGGACACCTGAACCCTGCAGCACCACGCCTGCTTCTAGCCGTGGAGGCAAGGCCAAACGCATCAGCTGTCCAGTCGCGTAGCCCATGAGAATCGAGATGCCAAGCTCAAAGAAGACCTCGGAGCACAGCCATGGGATCTGGTGTTAATAGCCCAGGTTAACTATGGTGTCTGGTAGATCACTGGTAGATCTATAGATCATGAGGGTAGATCAAACCGCATAACTAAGGGGCACCACCTGAGCCCACTGGGAACTCCCACACCCAGAAGCACATAGGGCCCTAGATCCTCGCCGCTGGAAGTAGCTCGAACGAGCCTCAGATCAAGTGATGCAACTGAGGGGTAGAAAATGGGTGGCGTTCGAATCTGACACTTGGGGCTTTGACACTTGGGGCGGGAAAGGACCTAAAAATCTCTGCGTTGATCCAGACTCACACCCAGAAACAAGGCCTGAGCTTGCGAAACTGCACAACCGAGTGCTGATTTCAGAAAAAACCTTTCTAGAGCACACCTTGAGAAGACTGTGCCAGCTCTTCTCGAAAGAAAGTTGGCCGCATCATGTTGCCGAATTTCAATCACCCAACGCCGAGGTGCTGGGAGCATAGTTCAAAGAGGACCAGCACGGCAATATCACCTTACTGTTGCGTTGTGTTTCAAATGAGGTCAGCCACACTTGACTTGGGTACCATGTGCTGCAAAAACCCTCGATGCTCTCAATCTAATCTGGATTTATTCTCACACTTGCGTGAGCATCTCGACAAGATTGAGGGACCAGGTTTCAACCACTGGGTTCCCAACCAAAAAAACGACAGTTCAAAATGACCACTTCAAAGCATGGGCCCTTGAAATGTCCTTCAGATTGCTTGCCGGGTTGCTGAGAACTGTGATCCCAATGGCCATGCTGCCAGCCTGTTGGACATGTGAGTTGAAGGTTCTCGGCTGTTGAACTCAGAACGGTTGGGGTTGGCCCCCTATGCGCCAGAACATTGATCATGAATGATCATGAATCATGATCTATGAATGTTGTATACACGACCAAACAATCTCGTTCGGGTGGGAATTGGCATGTAGTGAAATGTATATAGGCTTACATAGATGTAAATGTATATAGTGTTTGCATTCCATGGTGCCTTAGTATCGCCACACTTCAGTTCTGCGATGATGGCAATGGCGCTTGCAGGACTACGCGCTGTCATCAGAGCCTTGGTAGATGCATGTTCATTCATAGTCACATCGAGCAACCACAGGCTGACAATTCTTGAGTTTGACTTCACATTGCGCGCAAGCGCTCTAGAATCTAATAATGATAATAAGAACAATAATGATTAGTAATAATAAGGGCAATATTATTAATATATTTATTAAAGTGTACGTATGTATGTGTAAATATTTATATATATATATATAGATATAGATATAGATATAGATATACGTATATATGTGTATGTGTATATATATAATATATCATATCCGCCGACCCCTGCCTGGCCTTGGCCTAGGTGGGGCGGCGCCTGGGATCACCGTAGGTGTGCGACATTGGCTGCGGCCTCACCTGTGAGAGCTTTCGCTGCCGAGCTTCGCTGCAGCTTCAGCCCGTTGCCAAGGGCTGCGAGACTGCTGCAGGCTCCCAAAACATCCTTTCTATAGGGTTTTGAAACTGCTGGTTGGCACGTTTCGCCCAGCCCTGAAAAGGGGGGTCGGCGGCGAGCGTTAGCCCATTTGAGATGGGCTTGTCAAATCTTGCACATTCACCCATGACTCTAAGATTTCCTAAGAATTCCCAGCCAAGCTGCTCCCATGAGCAAAGAAATGCTGGCTTTGGCCATCAGGTTGGGCTGCATGGAGACCGAGGTGACTGAGAGGAGCTGGGACGACTCCAAGAAGAAGATTCCCGTGGCACAGAAGGTGACCTCAGTGGGAAGCATTGAAAACACTCAGTGGGAAACATATACAAAACATATATTTTTTGGTGTTTATGTGTATGTTCTGTGTATATACACATATATGTATATATATCATGTATATACCATATGAGATACAGTATACACCTATGATACATATTTATATATATGTGTAATTACCATATGAGATATCATCTGAATTCATATGAGATATGTGTGTGAAGTGTTGTGAAGTGTGATGCTTCGTGGATATTCACCAAACACGGTTCCAACCCCATAAGACAAACTCCAGTGGCATCAACTGGCTCCAGGATCCAGGACCAACACAGCCGTAGCCAAGATGCTGTTGCTGTACAAATGAGGAGCACCTGGGAAGATTGCACTCGAAGGATGCCATGAAAGCTATGAATCCATGTAAATCCATCCAAATCCAATCCATAAACATGCAGGCATCAAACACCAACGCCACCTCTACCATGCTAGCCAACCCTAAAGCTTTTCAGCTTTTCAACGTACAATGCATCAGAATTTTGCCAGATTTCGGACCTGAAGTGCCATTGGCTTCAGAAGGCCCTGCAGTTCTGGAAGAAAGATCTCGGCTCCAGCTGCACCTGTGCAGCAAAGAAAATGCTTCTAGATATATAAATCCTTATAAATCCCTATAAATGCTGGGATGAGCATCCGCTGTTGTGGGTATACCAACTTTTGAACACTGTCATCTAATCACAATCTCTTTCAGCGTCATTCAATGACATGAGTTGGAGAAGTAGATTCTAAGAACTCTCTGTCTCATCCGCGGAAAAGATAAAGCTACAGTTGGGCCTGCAATAAACGCCAAGGAGACCTTGTTGATCATGCCACCAATAATTGTGATGTGCATCTGGGAGACCAGGTTCGCACAATAGGGCCCAACCAGAATTCCTTAGACATGGCCTTGCAGCCACTGCTCTGGTGCTCCATAGTGATGAGTGGCATCGGAGATCTCAAAAAATGATGGGATTGACTAGCAGCCTAGCACTTGATGAAGCTACCACCAATGTCACTGTGCCAACAAGCCACCTATGAAGAGGAATCCGCTGATCTGTGGCAGAATCCCTCTTGACCACACAGGAAAGTGGCTGCCAATCGCGCGTGAAGAACTTGCAGCGATCAAGAAAGCTATGATAGCATCACGAAAGTCTCGCAAAATATTGATTTGTCGGCTCGCCAGTACTTCTTCGTGCAGTGTGTAGCACGACATGACCTAAGGTTTTTTTTGTGAGACTATCCACAGTTGATGTGAAACAGTCCCTTGCCGTTTCCCTCCAAAGCTTAGTGCCTAGTGCCTCAAATGATGGTTGATTCACAGTCAAAATCTGAGTTCTTCACGTCTCCGGCTGGCCTGCAGCCAATGGAGAATCGGCAATAGAGAACGATGCAGGAACACCATTGCGATTAGTTTGAGCAAAACCCTTCTCTTTGTCTCTTTTGTACCCCCGAAATTTCATGGACTATCATTTTCCCTACTAAAATTATCTTAAATTGCCAAATTGCTATAAAAATTTGCAAGAACTCCCCCATTTTCAGACCTGGTCCATGGCACCAGAGAGAATCCATTCTTGTCACAACCCAGTCGGGGTCTGCTGAAAAACTCGGCACCTGTAGAACTGGCTATTGATCACATTGCTGTAGTACCTGATGACGAAGGCCGGCCGCAACACGTCAACACTGTCAACACCTGTGGACTTTCCACATGGCTATGGGTCAAAATTAGGTACCCCAAAATTATGGATGGTTAATACTAAACTAGACTAACATCTGTGGTCCCCTAGGTCTTCCATTTTGACCCACATCCACATGTCTCCATCTTAGCTCATCTCAGCTCAGCTGCTCGTAGGGATGTGCATCTCGAGCTTTCGCAACTTCCGGATGAATCCTGAGGCAATATTCGATCTCACATAGGAGAGACAGTATATAGCTCTGCCAGAACAATCACGAAAATAAATATGAAGAAGTATGAAGCAGTACTTCTTAAGTTGTGCTGACTTTCAGATTTCCCAAGCTCCGGGAATCGGTGGCTGGTTGCCCAGTACGTGTCCTGTGAAATTGTAGCAGAAGGGTGTAGGTCCCGCGGACCATGAGAAGCGGCAAGTGCCAGGTTCGCGACAACGAGAATGTCTGCCCAGGCTTCCTCAAGGACCGCTCGAAAAAGATTTGCTCATGGGTGTGTTGACCGTTATTATTGGATTGAGGGTCTTTCCCCAATACGGGTAATACACAGGCCATCGTTGAAAAAAGTGTACACTTCTGGAACCCACCGGATTTCTGGGAGCAGACCCTCCTGAAGTACCTGGAAACTGCTGAAGGTTTGAAGCCTTGAAGTGATACAACCAGAAGCCCTTGACGTCATCGATAGTCAAGTTTCACTATGTTTCACTTGTGTATTGACAGCTTTGGCTGAAAATTGTCTCCATCAAACCCTTCTGCCAAGCTGCAGACCGCTACACTCCTTTCCAGAATCCATCAAAGCTTCGCAAAGCGTGGTATTTAAATGAAACACCTGAAGCTCCATTCAAGGGGAGGCTTTCCGGCGTCAGCTTCACACAGTATCGAATGGTTTTTTGGCAAGTTGATATTTCTGTAATTTTAAAGCCAAGCTTTAGGACTCTTGTGTGATATCAAAAAGTCTTGTACATGTCTTCTCCAAAATTCACAAGCGACTTCTGTTTGGCTTTGCCCTTGCAATGAAAGTTGCTCTTATCGAATGGGTGTGGTGTAAACCAGCTGAAAATTGAAAACATTAAAAAGAAATAAGACTTCTCAACAGCACACGCGTTTATTGCAAGTGCAACATACTTCAACAAGCTTCTTGCAGCAGAGTCACAGGCATGCAATCACCGACACGGCGGCAAAAAAGGACCTGAAAGGCACACCTTTCCAGAACTCAAAAGCATCTGATGTACCGGGCTGGTCTTTAGCCCTGGTCAGGAAGAGTAAGCCGTTCAACTATGCCTCATCCAAGCACTGTCTCCAAACATGCCGAGACTTGGAGCCAACGACTGCAATCGAGTGGCCCTTGCATCAATACCAATTTGCATTGGGTCCTGACATGAGAGGAGACATGCGTAAAGCCACATCTGCGCAATATTTCTTGTGAAGTTTGCTTGGAGTGATCCCGCAAAACTAAGCAAATAAATGGGTATGGGTCAAAACCTCATGCTCTGGCCAATCGCAAAATACCTGGAGTATGATTGAATGTTCATCCCCCTATGGCAGAGTCTGGCAGTTTTGAAGCCGGTTGACTGGTTGACCCCCTTTTCATGCTCCTGTAGCAGTGCGTCTTGCGGCACCCTTCCGACGACCTCAATGCTAAGATCCTCATTGGTATGCGGTTGCTGGGGCAACAGCCTGGCGCCATCGCCGCCGGTGAAGGCTCCCGGAATCCAACGGAATCCAAATCCCCATTGCACCGTGCCTGACCAGGTCGACCTCGAGAGAGTTTTTGCCCAAAGTGTGGGAGAAAATTTCTTGTGGTTTGATTCTATGGGTAGGCCATATTGGGAATTTTGATGAATGTGAATTTGGGGCTCTTCGTGCAATTTGCCGGTGTCAAGCGAAAGCGCTGCTTCCCCTTCTTTTTGTGTCTCACTTGGTTGCAGAATGCTCAAGACTCAAAATTGCACAGGGTGCCAAAAACACCTTCTGCTCTCTGAGCCCAGAATGCAAGTCACCATTGTCTCTGCTTGTAGCAGAGCTGGTGCCAAAAAGCAGCTTCTGCAAATCTAGGTCATTGCCCTTGAAACCGCGCAATGCCTGCCGTTTTCACGAGCTTTTTCTCAATGCTCAAGACTTACTTTTGTCCCTCAATCCTCCTGGTGTCGGTTGGGGTCATGGATGAACTTCCAGTGCAATTGCTTGGCCTTCTCCGAGTCAAACTTCTGACGGCATTCTGCACATTGAAAGCTTGCACCCACCTTGATGCCCACGTTTTGGGTGGTGCCATCACCCGACTTCGCCGCATCGCTAATCTCCATGGTCTCTGGCATAGCTACACGTAGCTGTAGCGGAAGGAGCGACCAAAGCTTGAGCTTTAAAAGGGTTGCTGAGCATTCCGGGGTCAACGGGGCTTGTCCAAAAATGGGAAATGGGGATAACTGGGATAACCCATTGTAAGGCCACTTCCATGGGAAATATGATGAACCAAAAGATTTTTGGGGGTGCCCTATTTTCAGACGAATCCAACTGGATAAAACAACGACTGGGAGCAGCAACGGTCCGGATTTTGGAAAAGGGATACAACTGGGATGTGGTACTGGACGTTCAAAGTAGCCAGAAATGGGATAAGAAACCACTGAGTGAGCGGGCTATGTAAAAATGTTTGCCATAGGTCAATGACAATTCGATCAAACACTTTACCACTCAGCCATGCACCCTTTATTAGCCTTTTTCTTCAACTGCTACAACTGAACCTCTTTCCGTAGGCCAAGATCAAGATCCAATCAGGCAGCCAAACAAATTAATGAAGTCATACAGCACACACCTCCCAACCATAGCAGGCCACGTGAAGTCTGGAAATCCCTGGGTTGCCAGGCCGTAATGTTTTCACTGGACCCACATGCCACGGGCGCTTTCACCGAGAGAGCACCAAGCAGGCAGCAGGCCTCAAAACTCTTAAGGGACTTCGGCTATGGTCTCCCTATTTTCTCCCTGGTTTCCTCCTTATGGTTTTCTCCCTATTTTTCTTCCCTTTTTCTCCCTCCATATGTTCCTCCATATTTCAACTGAAACACGAGGAGCCGTCTGTATATAAGCTTGACAAAACGGACTAGACCAAGGTGTTCCTTTTCGGTCCAAAGGAATCAAAACAACAACATGTCCTGTGTCATCTGACGTTAAAAATGAACAAAAACGACTTGCAGGCCAAAAAAATGTCAGCTCAATCTTGCGTGCAACAATTCTATCCAAGTAGCCCAAATTCGAACGATAACCCATCGCTTCGGCATTTGGCGAAGCCGGTTGAAAATTCAGGAAAAGACTGCTGAAGCAGTTGGAAAAAAAAACATGGCAAAACTTTGAGGTTTGAAGAGCTACTGCATTTGTCGGGTTTGTCTGTTGAGTTTGTTGTCAACATGGACGAACTTCAGAGAGTCCACAGGTTCATGGAAACGATTATGTCATGCGCCAGCTTACTGTGCCGGCTTTGAGCAAAAAATCCAAAGTGGTTTCCAGCAGCAAAGCCAAGAGATCTAGAAGTAGCAACACATCTGTATTTCTCAGGCAATCTGCAAAAATGGAGAAAGTCCCCAAACCATCAGAAATCTAGAGATCATGTCAGCCGAACAGTTTTCAGAAAACCAAAAGGAAATCTTTTTTATATTATACATGACTTATATTATTATATATTATATATAGTATATTGCAGTTTATGCTCTGGGTACATCTTTTTAGGGTTAGCTGTTCTCCATGGCAGCCGTCCCCCCACCTTAGCAACTCCACCAGTCGCTCCAGTGGTGTGGCGACCTGCAACAAGCCCTCAGCCGTGGCCTCGGTATGAATATGTTTGTCTGATTTGCATATATTGTAGTACAACGTATGTGTATATATATATATATATATAATTTATATAATATATCATAATATATCATAATATATATATATCATATATACGTATATCATATATACGTATATAATATATTACATATAATTTACAATATAATGGTCTATCTATATCCGAACTAATTATCAATGTCTATGGTTGGAGTATTCTCCTTTGATAAAGTTCACTGAGGTGGGCATAGCACCAGATAGATGTGTCACAAAGCTCAGGTTCAGACTGGAGAGGCTATCTCATTTGCTGGCCTGAAGCATAAAGGGATCAAGGTGGGTAGAAGTTGGGGTCCATGGGATTCTGGCCTCCAGAAGTTGGGATATTTTCCCTTCACAAGATATTCGGAATATATATATATATATATATATCCACCCATTATACATACACCCATTATGTATATATATATATATACACCCTATATAAAGATAATATATTCTGAAATATTCTGACACCACGATTTTTCTTAAAACCTCTCTCTGTAGGTCATCCAGCACTCTCGCGTTCGTAGCTCTTGAGACTCGGACAGTGTTTGCAACGCGCTAGTGGCGCCCTTCACCAAAGCGTTGATCGCTTTGAGGAGGTGCGTCCAAGGAGCCTGGCGGATTCTTCAGCTCGTTGTCCCCATGTGAGATTCTGAAAATGGGAGCGACACCAAATCATCCAAATCACCCATGGTTTCGGGCCTCCCAAGCTTAAGAAACATGTGTCAGTGTGTATCTGCAATGTCGGTCGCTCTAGAAGTGTGATAGGTAAACGTCGACACAGTTGTAGCACTGTCAACTGCTCACACCAGACAGAGTTGTTGGAGCTTCACCCTATATACTACAGCTTCTATCATCTATGATCCCATATGATCCCTATGCTTTTGCAGCCCTGTCAGCGACTCAAGACTCACTGTTCAGTTTCTGTCTCAGTTCAGCGGGTCTCACAATCTCTTTGAGTTGGACTTCATCTTGTCAGACCCAAGCACTATTGGAATAGGCGCTCCAAGGCTCTTTCGATGTTGTTGGAGAGTCCGGTCAATTTCAATCCATCTGCCTTGAAATCCCGTAAGGCCTCTCGCGCTGCCTGTAAGCGCTCGATTGGTTTGTCCCGCAAAACATCACAAAGATCATCAAGGTCGCGTGGTAAGCCAATCTTGGCATCAGTCTGAAGCAGGGACACGATGTACGTCTCTGCAAAGACATGGTTTGGTGCTACCTGGAGGTCTTTCATTTCGCGGTACACCAAAATCAATTCGTCAAGAGACGCAGTGTGGTATGCTCTGACCAGACAAGTGAATAAGACAATGTTGGGTTCTAGGCCAAGTCTCGGGAGCAACCTAAACAAGTACTTTGCAGCCTTGTGTCCATTCTTGCCCCAACCATGACAGGCGCGGATGGCTGACGACACATGAGCCACATTGATAGCCAAGGAAGCATTCTCCATCTCTTCCAAAACTGCTGCTGCTGCGTTCACGTCACCTTCATCAGCCGCTGCATTGATTCGGGCGGCTGCAAGAATCTCTGAAAGCTTCAATGCCTTTAAGGCCCGTTCGTAGACCTCACGGACCTTTTTTGCTTCTCCCAACTTTCCGAAGATCTTGATGGCAAAAACAAAAAGTGGTTCGTGATCAAGACCATCAACTTTTAGCCACTTGTTGTACAAAGATGCCCCTTCTTCATATTTCTGGCACCGAAATGCCCCTTTCATTGCAGCAGAATAGATTGCTGATGAGGTTCCACTGTACTTTGCGGTGAGGAATTGAACTCGAGACCAATCCCTGGCTTCGCTTGCCCCTGAAATTGAGGTCAGCAACTGCTTTTCTGCATCCGTCAAGGGTGTTTGGGGTACTCTGCCGGCGGCTTTGGTTCGGTAAGTTTCTCCAGAACGTTCGCGAATTGCACCAATAGGTTCTTGCTTCGGTTTGCCAAAGCACAATGTAGGGAAGCGTACCCAAAGGAAAAGAAATAACCAAGACATGCCCAGGATGGGAAATGACAACCATCTATTTGCTGGGGTCGGCATTGCTGGACGAAAAACTTGCGAAGGGAACCTGTTGAATGCTGGGTTCGGTGAGGATTTCCACACACAAACACATACACACGCTACACGACCGGTTTTGAAACCAAAACAGTTTGTTTGGTGCTGACTTTGAGCGAAACATCATGCTGTCAAATTGTACGGCCCCAACATGATGAACAGAAAATTGCCTACGTCCTATCCTGGCCCGTGCAACGTTGGTTCACTGCGCGGATGACTAAACCAAATTGTCTGGCAACTGACTTGGTGTAGAATCTCTGACAGCAGCTAGACAAATTGGGACAAAAAGTGCAAATGAGTGTCTCGAAACCATCCAGTGACTTCTTCACTAAATAAGTCAGAGAGATCCAGTAACTTCGAATCCGCCTCAGCGTTTCGGCCACCAGAAGCCAAAGAGGCGCAAGAACGACCAAGCTCCACAGCAGCCGTCAGTAGGCAGTCCTTGTAAGTTGACAGCGGCAGCAGAAAAGTGTGAGCAAACTCTCAGACTACTGCGGTATGAATAACCCTCCAATCCACACATGCAGGGCTGCACTTCACTTTCTTGTCATAAAATCGTCGTATTGTGAGCTACCCAATCTGATCCAGTTTTTACCATATGAATGAACAAGCACAAACAAATCTGGACCTTAGTCACTCTTGTAAAATCTCGCAGCAGCTACAATGGCATCAGCTTAGATCTCCTCTTCTGATGAAGAATACGCAGGCAACCAGGTGAGAGCGCGCCACTCAAAGTCCCAGTCCTTTGCAAACAAATAGATCATCAGCAAGCCAGTATTCTTCATTGAATCTTAAGATATCTTGAGATCATGTTTGCTTTTATTGCGTTTGCTCCTGCAATATGGGGTCGGTCTGTGAAAATACAAGTGAAGGTGAAGCAACTTTCTTAAAAAGACACAGTTTTGGACCTTTTGAACTTCAACGCATCCCTCAATCCCCTCAAACTCTGCTGTGAAAGACAATCCAACAAGTTGGTTGAGCGGGAAAAAAAGAAACACTGTTAAGACATGTTAAGACCTTCAGGGTGCAGGGATTGTCAAAGTCAGTACCATCTGTCTCAAATACAAAAGTGAGAAACCAGACCAAGCATTCAACTCCAGCAACTCGTGTGTCCAAGTCTCAACGTCATCATCTTCTAGGCAAGAAGAGCCTGTTTCCACAAAGGCAGCCAGAGGGCACTCTGCCTGTACTTGTCACATGTTGAGACAAGCTGTTTGACTGCAGCTTTGCTTGAATGCTGTTACTGCCCTTGGGGCACCGGGGAGCAACTGCTTTTATATGTTGTGGGATAATGTTTTCCTCAGCAAAAAATCAAACCAATTTCCGTTCCAGATGTCTGCATGAAGGTATTTCAACCTCCATCACGATTTTACATCAGTTGTCAGTTGTCGCCAAGTCCATGGAGGGCGTGAGCCTTCGGCCATTCTCCTTCCTTTCTGAGCTGCATCCACCATGCCATGGCAGAGGCCTCGGACCGGATATGGTCAAAATCTGGCGACGAAAACCCACGATCAAAAGAGAAGACCCATTGATTTTGGGATGGTTTCGCGGTGTGCTTCCAATTTTTTGGGACGGATCTGAGGTGGAGACATAACCAGCAAATGCTCCCCGTAGGAAGCGCTCCCCATGACTGAGGTCCTCGGCCGGCACCCCAAACTGGGTCAAAATCTGTGTTACCATTGGGATGAACATCCAAAACTACCAGGGTAATAGGCTTTTGATCTATGCCATTCTATGCCTAGTTGGGGGAGTGAATACCCGCCCCATTGCAGAGAAAGTCGAGAAGACTGATATTGAAACACTTCAACTCTTTCATCTAGACAGAACAAATGAATTTGGATTGATGGTAAGTGAGTGGCTCTCTTCAAAGGACCCACCTGAGTGCAGCTTCATCCAGCTACCAATCCGACATGGATAACACTTGGTGGGCTGTGCAGCACAACATCTGACACGAGAACCGGAGAACCCGGGGCCAGAACTCTGGCCACTTTGAGCGCAGAAGAGGAATCGCCTCACATGGCAAACCAAAAAAGCAACTTCAGGGTACAGGTGGGCTGGGGATGACAGAAATGAAGCCAAAGGAAGGAATATTGAGTTACTTCTACCTTCAACTTTTAGAGCTTGCTTCTGAGTTTTGCTTGGACGCAACCTCTTCCCTGGCCTGTGTACAGTGCCTCGACCATGCACCTCTTCCATGCCTCTGGCCGAGTAATCAGTGGGAATTCATTTAGAAGGCCTCTCTATTTCGGTGATCATACTATTTCGCATGTGTTTTTACATGTAAAAAAATATGTTGCCTTCATACGACACAAAGATGGCTCCCACCTGAACAGCTGCACGAAGCTCAGGTCGACCCCACCAACTCCGGTGATCAAAGGCTAACCTCGGGGTATGGCCCGGCATGCTCTGAAGCTACAAAGTGCTACAAACCTCAAGCCAGTTGGCCAAACCAGTTGGCCAAACCAGGTTCAAACATGTTCAAACAGTGCTTGTGCAATGAGCTGCAAGCGTTGCATCACAATCATCTTCACTGCCATCTTCTTGACTTCCTCTGTGCAACAGGAGGTTCTCACATCTTATGCCGAGAAAGTCATGGAGGCATTCTCAAAAGAGTTGGTTCCAGATGTTTCCATGATACTTCCAACGCTTTCAGAGAGATGAAGGGTCATGAACTAGTTGAACCCTGGGAACCCAGCCAGCTCCATCTTGTATGCCATCTGCCTGCGCGAAGGTTTTGACCCTTGTTCACATGAACTGTTATTTTTGATCTTTCTGTGTTTGTTTTTGGTTATGAGTTATGGGCTTCGTGGGCTCACGAGGTGTCATTTGCGTTTCGTCTCACCCTAGAAAGCCACAAGTTGTTTTGACTCACGCCCAAGGTCTGCCAAAGATCCCAAAGCACTCCGTAGCATGACAGGAAGCCTGCTGGTGAGTTCCAATGGCTTCCTGGCTTTGAACTACAATCCTTCAGCATCTAAAAGTTTGTTCACTTCTGCTTGGGTTGGCTCGTGAAACTAGGCATGGTAGCCGATCCCAGCCAGCAGAAGCACCGCACTTAGCAGGTAGCTTTTGCAGAAGCAAACTGCCGAGCTGTTACCAGCAGAGCTGGTGGAAAGACCAACGGTACTGGTAGACACTGAGCCAGCAGAGCTGGTCGAAGAAGCTGAGTCGCTCGAATCGCTCGAAGTGAAGCGAAAGAGCATCTTATTGTCTCTGTCCATGTCAGCACCCCAAATGAATCTTCCATCAGTGCCACTACATGTTTCATCGCCCCCACAAAGCACAGACCTTGGATCCAAGCAGGCATCTTGTGAAGTGGCAATGGAACTCGGGCTGGCCGTCTGTTTGGTGATGGGTGATGTGATGGTCCCGCACATACCATTGGAATAACTGGGCCTCCTTCCCCATCCAGCCTGTGAGGCGGTGTATTCCGTGGCAGAAGCCCAGGAAGAATCATCAAAGTCAATAGCATACCAATTGCTTGGCACACCGTTGTCTTGAATGGCACATGGGCTCAAGTTGGATGCGGAACAGCCACTGCTAATGGAGGCATCAGTAGGGCCAAAGGTCACAACATAAGATTTCCAGGCTGAAGTGGTGGTGGTGCCGTCCGAAAACTCGGCCAGCAAAGCACCATCACCCAATTGTGGCGAATTGGTGGACGTGTATTCATAGCCACTGTCGCTGGCATAATCTTGGCAAAGGATGGCATAGACTTTGCTGCCAGAGGTTTCATCGTAGTCGAAGCTCACTTTCACAGCATTGTGTGGAGTGAAATCCAGTGGATCTGTGAAAATCTGTTGCCCGTTGAAGTAGAACTCGAAATAATTGTCGCAGTAAATGTGACCAGTGATAGTCACTGCAGTGTCGAGAGGTATTAGGGGAACGAACAGCCATGCAAAGGCAACGATTCCCATGGCTTCAGCTGGGGTCAGGTATATACAGTATATAATATATAGAATACACAACACAAACTTGATCCAAGCTGCTTGGTGGCTTTTCAACATGGCTATCCAAATGCAGTCCCGCACTGACCCTGAAGAGGCAGTCAATGTGGCTTGTGCAATATCAACTAATCATCTCAGACATTCTCAGACCCAAGACTTAGAAACTGACTAAGCCAGAACTCAGAATGTCTTCAATTCTCTTGTTATCAGGTGTTTTATCACCAAAATCCCCAGCTTCGCCTTGACCCCGGCCAGCTGCGCTGCGGCTTTGGCGGCCGCAAAGGCACCACTCAGCCGCAAGGGATCAGGGCCCAGCACTGCCCTAGGCACCGCCAACCAGTCCTCCAAGTTGGACAGGGCATTGCCAAATTCCTGCGGTCGGAATTTCAGCCTTGACTGAGTCGGGATACATCATGATACATCTATGGCATTCTGGAGCTGGCAGTGGAAATTCATGGAAATTCTGGAAGCTGGTTTGGAAAACTACAAATGATGGGTCTTTCCAAACTTGCTGATTGTAATGAAAAACTCATCCGAAATCTCACAGTTTATGAAAAATATTGAAGCAGCAGTCCGTTCAACATGGATCAACAGTCTTGGAGAAAAGTAGAGAAACCAAAAGGTGTCCAACCACAATGGATACCCCGTTGGTGTTCTGCATTCTTTGGGTCACTTTCGAGGAAGTCTAGTGGCATGTCTCCTTGGTAGCAAAGAAGCACAACGCTGCTTGGTCTTGTCGCCCACGACGTCGAAAGTCTTGTGCCCAGCTTCGGTAGATGTGCAGCACCAAGGGGTGTCGCGAGGGCAGACGAAGACGTGCAAGCAGGAGAGCCTTCAGGAGATTTCCATTGGTGATCATGCTTGCATTCAGAATCTATTTGGGCGTGTCAGCGTGTGTGAAATAATTGGGTATAAGGGATGTACCCGCATTTTATGGATTTGTTTGGCCAGATTTCACGGGGGAATATCGGGAGGATGATGATTAACCAGCGAATACAATGGGTTTTCCCCTATACTTTCGGACAAACCCATTTGAGTCTTTGTCGAAAGGGAAGTCCAAAGTTCAAAGTGTCAGGCCGGCATGTTGAAAGGTCTAGCTGTGCCTGGAAATCCAGATGTACTTTCAGAGCGCTGCATGGCAGGAAACATGTATCACCTTCGGGACTGCCCTTCAAAATCTTGATCAAGCATGAACAGAACATTCCTACCATTACTTATGTCAATTCAACTTGATTCTCGTCATCCCACCCTAGATATCTGAGCCCCACCCCTGGTCCTCTGCCAGCAGCTCATTGGTGAGGTAGAGCCCCACAGCATCTTCTAAGCGACCGAGAACCAAAGCTGCAGCTGCCCGGTGATGAATACTCTCCTTGTCGGGGAGCCACTGAGAAAATGAACCGTATAAATGAAATTATTGCTTGATTGGTCTGAGCTAAATATATTTACAGGCCGACAGCACTCATTTCGAGATCCTGACTCATCAGACTCATCAGATGCACCTTGCGTCTAAAAATCTGTGCAATTCTATGTCCTTGTGCCCTATGAAACAGAGCCAAGTGAGCCAAGTGAGTCAAGTGAGCCAAGTGTCAGATTTCGCGGCCACCATCTCTGCCAGGGCTGTCTTGGGATCGTTGGACAATGCCGCCCACAGCCACTGCGCCGAGACCAATGGCATCTCCGGCGGCGGAACGTCATCGAAGAGCTCCGGAGCCCAGAGCTGCAGCAAACCTGGGTTCACCGCTCCATCCCATCCGCTTGCGGCTGTGTTTTTTTTGTTGTGAATTCTGGGAATGCCCCAAACTTTGAACATGTCCACTTTGGGACTTGCCGGATATACCCATATCTTACCTTGGTTGAATTTGAGACTTGTTTAGAACCAGGTGAAACAACAATAAAAGGATACCTCCAAGTGCAAATCATGGAAGACGGGCTCGGTGAGGATCCTCTGCTTGCTGCTTGTGCTGCACTTCCATCTCCAGCCAACGATCTGCAAATGGCTGGAAGTTCGTGAAGATGCTTTCAGTGATGCCTGACATGGACCAAGGCACGGAAAGACATCTATGCCAGGAAGCGCTTTGTTAAATGGACGCACCTTCACCCCGAACAGCCAAAGTGGATCATGCCATCAGATTTGAGCTTGAAAGAGGGGACAGAGATGCATTGCTGTTCATCATGCAATGCAAACTCTATGCCCAATCAAAATGAGGCCCGCACTACCAGGAGAGTCAGCCTGCCCAAGGGTTGACGTCTGATCAGGAGAACTCTGAAATTCAGTGGCTTTCAGTGGCTTCAGAGGAATTGATTCATCAACAGCCTTATACAAACACAGAAATTTCAAGTTCCATTACCTCCAGGTCAAGTGAGGTGACTCACCAAATCAGGCCCAAGCAAATCAGGCCCAGACCCGAAGACTTTCACCCGGCCACAGCTCGGCATCACCACCTAGGGCCATGGCTGCTAAAAGCAAGGCCTTCCTGGGAGGACACCCAAAAATCTTAGGACATCAAAGGACATCAAAGGACCAGGCTCTAGACATCAACTGAAGAGTTGATGATCCCTGATGATCCCTGATGATCACTGTGCCAACAGGATCAACGGTGATTTTTACACGGCACTTCAAGGACTCTGCCCAGCGCTACACGGGCGAGCTCAAGTGCTCGAGCCTTTGAAGACCTTGGGATAAACCAGGACGGAAAGCGCAGGTGCTGTCATTTCAATCTCGCTTGTGAATCGTAGTCGTAGTGGTTTAGCCATATGAATCATGATGAATGAATTAGATTGAATTAGTGAATTTTAAAGATTCACAACCAAGGAGTCTATTAATGAGTTTCAATGAAGCAGACTTACACAGATTTGATGTTAAAGACACAACGGGTCCGGCTATGGGTCGCCCGGCTGCTGATAGAGAGCTGCAGAGGTCAGAGCCAACAGAGAGGACTTCTCCTGATCTCAAGAGAATTTGCATCACGGTATCATGATTGATGATTGATGGTTTACTAAGTTTACTATGTTAATTTATGGTTTATGATTTATGTTTTATGATTGACGGTTCATGATTCCTTGTTGTTGATGCAAAGATAAGCACCGCATGAGAAAAGTACGCAAATCACAAATGCTCCAGCATCATGATCTTCCACTGGCCGCGGGAAATTCAACTCCGGGCAATGGCCAGTCTCGTTGGCGGATCTTCATCTCAGTTCTACTTCAAGCCATATGCCTGTCACCCATCGAAGTGATCGAGTTGTTTCTTGTTTTCTCTTCGTAAGTTGCAGGATTGTGAGGCATAGCATTAGCAGAAACAATGGACAATGCCATCGGCACCTTCTACGGCAATACAGGTGGGCAAGTGGAAGGCATCTTGTCAGGGAACTCAGCCACACTCAGCCCACATTGGAACAGCTCCAACAACGAGAAACCTGCAGATTGCCACACTTTACTGAACGCTCCTAGGTTTGAAAAACATATATACATTTTTTCATTGAAATGCAAATGACTTTGAATGGTGCTCGGGAACATTCTCTTTACAAAGTATGCGAGGAGCACTTTGCTGGCAAGATTGGCAAATGCAGTGGATCTTTAAATAATGAAAACCTGCACTTCCACTTTGGGAAGAAGCCAGAGGCACCGCCATCATGCTTTGAGATCAGAAACGATGTTTTTACATACAGACTGCAGACCTTCACCAGTTCAAAGACCATTTGCATGTTGGCAGCTTCAGGACTACCGGGCAACTCATTGCATTGCTTCACTTCTTGGAGACCTTCCGCACTTCCAGGATTTTTTGGGATCTCTCAAACTCACCGATCTTCTTGGATGGGATGTGTCCATCCACGCGGCCATGCACCTGCCACTTCAAATTCTCGGCATGTCTGGTGCAAAAATCCGCATTGGCCGTTTTTGGACGGCTACATTGGCCACCTTTCCCACCATTCCAAGTTCGAGCCATGCATCGATCCATCCGAATGATCTTTGGAGTGAAAGGAAACTTACCGTTGGAGATACCAGAGCCCATAGGGCCCATAGGGCCCATGGCTTTATTGGCATCCTTGGTGTCTTTCGCTTGAGGCATCTGATCAGCATCTTTGGCTTTTGCATCCTGCCAAGTGAGCACTGTAAATCAAATGCTTTCATGCGGCATTCATGCTACATGATGCTTCTCTCACGGGTGACCAGGGCGTGAAGCCCCACTCCCAATCCCGCCTCAGAGATTTCGATGTGCCTTGAAGGCGCAGTTCCCATGGCGAAATCTGAGTCCTTAGTTGCCTTAGTTCCCAAGTGGCCCTGAATTTGGGGAGAAAAGCTTGAGCCGCAGAAGGACAGCGCAAGGAATGGGACTAGGGCTAGTTAGGGCTAGTTTGCATAGCTCTGGCATCCATGGAACAGTGAAATGTATCAATGTAACAGGGAAAAAGAATGTATCATCTGACATGGGTTTGTCTGATCATCATTGCTCTCCACTGAAATTCACGTAATTTTTTAGTTAAATGCTCCAGTTTCAGACAAACTCAAATACATCCAAATATCCTAGATTCTTGGTGAAAATATATCCCATATTTATTCCCAGTTAATCCCATATTATCCCATTAAATATATCGAACATCAAAATCTCCACAATCTGCAGCACTCCTGCTTCAAGCTTGTGCCACCTCCAGCCTGGCGCTGAAACAAGGCACACATCTATGTTTGAGAGAAATGTGTGACTTCTCTAGACATAAAGAGATCCCTCATCTACAACACAAGTAACACAAGTCCCAAATGCCCAGCCTTTGCAGCTGCCTTTGGGCGTGACACTGCTGGGGGTCGCGTCGCAACCTCTTCGAAGAGAGACCACGGAACTGGTCCAGTGGGAAAAACATATAATATATATATTTATATATATATAAATGACATTGGAAAAAGGATTCATCTTGAAAAGTTTGGCCACCAAGATTCCCTTCCTCTTGCCCATGGCACGGAAAAGTTTGGCCATTTGGGAAGGTTGTTGATGTTTTTATGCCCCACCAACCCTCATCTGGGTGACGTCGCAGTCACGTCGTCATAATCAACCAAAACATACCAAAACTATTACAAGATATTAGACAAATATGATCACTCACTGCAAGAGATCCAAACAGCTTTCTGCTCGCCTCCTTCGCCGGTGCGACCGGAAGGGGTGTGGCCAGCGCAGGAGCCACCTTAACAGAAGCAAACTCACGGAGGAACTGCATATTGCGGCTCTTAGCAAGACATAGCAAGAAGCCAAGTGGGCCAAGTTATGAGATCAAAGGACTGGATGCCCCACCTCTTCAGATGGAAGCCAACGGAAGGCAATTTGATCACGTCCGCCGGCCAACACCGCTGGCTCTTCTCCACTCATATCCCAGCCTCAGCAGCAGGTGCCAGCCAATGTGAAGGGTGCCGCAAACTCAACTGGAGAAGTGATGCAGATCTGTGTCATTCACAGTTGGCATAGGGGTGGATCACTTGAGATTGTTCGAATACAAATTCATTGTGTCATCACCAAGCGAGTATCAAAATATTGTCAACAAACCTTCATCCATTCACACTCCTTCAGACAAGATACTTGGCATGATGCAATTTAATCAGGTGCAACATTCCATTGGCATTGGAAGAAAGTCTCTGGATCAGGCCACAAGCAAACCTAATCTGTTGAGTCCCAGGGCCCACACATGCTGCCAGCAGTGCATTCGCCGTGTTTTGCACAGGATTTGCAACACTCTGCAATTTCAACCTGGACTGTGCACATGGAGACAGAACGTGCACCTGTCCTGAACGTCCATATCGCAAATGCGGCTACCCCAAAATCCATATGGCTTTTGTCTGAAAATAGGAAACCCCAAAATCCATCGGTGAATCTTTATTTTCCCTACCACATTTTCAGACTGTGCACCGCAGTTCGATCCATTTGAGTCTGGAGCGTTGCTGGACTCTTCTCAAAACACCACACCTTGATGATACCATCCTGCAGATTGACACGACAGTGCTGACCAAAAATAACATGCATACTTTTTTGTTTGGGGTGGGAACCCCAAACCACCGGTTTTCAAAGAAAAAATGACCAATCATTTGGACTATTTTTGGAGTCCTCCATTTTAAGAAACCCCATATGGACACGCAACATGGGCATGACACGACCGCTCTCCTGCCCTGCCGACAGGAGTTGAGAAGAATCCCGGTCTGGACCTCAAAAACATGCAAAATAAAGGCAGCGTGACAGGCATGAGACCACCCCAACGGTGCAGGCACATGAGATGTCCTAGCCTTCACTACTTTTCTAGCCGGAAGATGGTCTAAACACCTGAAACTACCTGCAATTGTACATGTTCTTTCATATTCTTTCATGTTCTTTCATGTTCTTTCGATCTTTTCACTCTCCTTTCAGTATGGGCATCTGCAGTATCCGACCACTTGGACGCCACTGCACATCCACTACCGCCTATGCAAGCTGCGAGACTGAGAGAAAGATGCTCTTCGCTGAGAGCGTTGGGAAACGGGAGTACTGTGCTTGGATAGTATCAGCTTTTGAATGCTTTAGTTTTGAAGTAATTTGAACTTATTAGTTTGCTCTTTCGGAATGTGTCTGAACACACCTTGCTGTGGCACTGGCGCACCATAGCCTGGACCACAGCACTTCACAATGTCAACAATGCCCTGTATGAACCTATTCAAGGTCCCGCCACAATGCTATCTTTGATCCGTTCACAAGATAGAGCTAGGCAGCAGAATCTACCAGTGACTAAATACTGAATCTGATTCTTGATCATCAAGCAGCTCTGTTCCACACTGAAATGCACCTCTGCAAGCAGTGGTGGTGGTGGGCTGTCCGCTTGGACGGCCTGGAACTTTACTGCTTGCAGCGCGTTGCTGGCAAGTTTAAACGCTTGGGGGAAAAAAAGAAAAAAACATGTGCATGCAGATCGCCTTCAAGCTTGCATACCTAAATTTGATTAAATTTGTGCCTTTACGGATCCACAGTGTTCTCGACCCGTGCAGGTAATCGGCAAGCAAGTATACAAAATGTCCATGCTTGCAAAATAAGCTTCGGTGGTATCCCCAACAGCCGCAACGTTTTATTTTTAGAAATCTTTCTGAAGCGTGCTGCGAAGCCAAGCGCTGGAAACCCTGTCCTGACCTGGCCCTGCACCAAAGATCCCCAAAA